>Ga0208012_1000060_pt1 | contig 45315 bp, 53 predicted proteins | sample 15BtaG_FD_184090 | JGI IMG/M metagenome (GOLD analysis project Ga0208012, IMG submission 184090) | Marine viral communities from the Subarctic Pacific Ocean - 15B_ETSP_OMZ_AT15312_CsCl metaG (SPAdes) (version 2) | ecosystem: Environmental > Aquatic > Marine > Oceanic | place: Pacific Ocean... | reverse complement strand
GCGATTCGTGTTGTGGCTGAAGTGCCGACTCGGCTGGCACGACTGGCAGAGGCACCGTGACGGGGGCTGGTGGTGCGCCGCTTGCCCGAAAGGCCGGGCGGTCGGGGTGACTCCGTGCCCGTCGTGCTGGGGCCTCGGCGGGGAGAACTTCTGGGACATGGAGCGAGACCGCTGGTTCACCCGGCCGTGCTCACTCTGTGGGGGTGGGCGATGACCTCCCACTACGAGATCAGAGTCCACGCCGGCTCAAGGTCTTGCTCCGGCGAGGCCGAGGTCGCCGTCGATAGTGTCCGCACACGAGGCGGACACTTGGTTAGGCAGTACGTCGTGACCACGAAGAGATCGTACGTCAAGTTCAACGCGAGGTTCGCTGGCGCAATTGCCCGCAAACTGAGCACAACCGGACCAGTCGCCTGCATTCGAGCAGGCGACTATGAGGTTCACATCAGCAACCCGAAGAGGGTTGCATTGGAGATACAGAATGCAGAAGTCCCTCGGTGAAAAGATCCTCCCCGAACTCGTCCTCGTCTTCGCTCACACGCACGGCGAAGAGATCCTCATGCGCGCCCTGGTCGAGAACTACACCATCGATCAGGCGGTCGGCCACTACGTGAACAGTCTCGGCTGGTCCCGGCGCGGTCAGCTGTCGCAGGAGTTCCTCGCCGGCGTCGCGAAGGCGGTCAACGACGCGGCCCTGCGCATGGCGGAGAGCGAGAAGAAGACCGCGACCGCCTCGACGCCCCCGAAGTAGGATGCCCGACCTCTACTTCCCGTACTGGCGCAACGTGCCGAACAATCATCATGACGGGTGCAAGCGTGACATGCTTACGCTCAAGGCCGGCGAGCTGTACTGTGTTCCGTGCGGGATTGTGATCCCGACCGAGATCTGGGTCGACGGCTACAACGCCGAGTCTGGAGCCAGCGACGACCCACCGTGGATCAAGTCCGCCCTGAGCATGAAGGGGATCAAGGAGATCGCGGGTGAGCAGGACAACCCCGACATCGTGATGTTCCACCAGACGACCACCCTCAAGGCGACGGACGACGAGACGCCGTGGTGCGCCTCGTTCGTCAACTGGTGCTTCACGGTCAACGGCATCAGGGGGACCGACTCGGCGCATTCGAAGTCGTGGCTCAGCTGGGGGCGCAAGCTCGACACCCTGGAGGATTGGACCGTCGGCGACGTCGCGGTCTTCCAGCGGAGCGGGAACACCTCCTACCTCAGCGGCGGCGGCCACGTCGGGTTCATCGTCGGCATCGAAGGTGATCACGCGCTCGTCCTCGGCGGGAACCAGAGCAACACGGTCAAGGTGTCGAAGTACCCGCTCGATTCCCTTCTGGAGATTGTGCGGTACGATGCTCCGCTGCCCTAGCCCGCAATGCACTGGCGTGCTCAAGAAGGTCCACGACTCGCGGTCTGGGACCTACATGGGCAAGGGGGCGCAGAAGGAACTCGCGATCGTGCAAGCGATCATGGGACCGCAGGACGGGTACATCTACCGACTGCGCGAATGCGACACGTGCGAGCGCAGGGCCGCGACGACCGAGATGGTCTTCGTCGTCGGCGGAGCGCTCCTGAAGGCTCCGCGCATCCCCAACCCACCCCTTCTGGACGCAAAGAGGGCAACGCAGCAGGGCTATACGGGTCAACCGTGTAGCCGGTGCCAGTCACTCAGGACCGTTCGGAGCGGGACGTGCGTGAATTGCCTCGACTGCCTTCACTCCGGGGAGTGTGGGTGATGAACTTCATATACATCGCCGGTCCATACACCGGAGGCGATCAGGTCCTGAACGTGCGAGCAGCGATCGAAGCGGCCCAGCGTGTGGTCGAATGCGCAGACCGCGAGGCGCTTCGCGCCGCCGTGCTAAAGATCCCAGTGTTCAGTATGATGGAGTATGAGGAATGGACGACGAAGAACAAGTCTGGCGCCTGATGACCATCTTCGTGTGGCTGTGCCTCGTGGCAATCATGGTGTCGGACTGCCTCTTTCACTAGTGGTTACGCACACTTAGAGGATCTCTTGACAGGCACGCATGGTGCCTGTACCATCTTCTCATGCGTATCAGTGGCACGATCCCGAGCGGCGACTACCAGGTGGTCCCATTCCTCAAAGAATACGCGCTCGAAGCTGGAGATTTCGATCTCGCTACGATCCTGCTGGCCCTCTCGGGCAACGTCGCGAATTGCGAGTTCGCGCTCTACCTCGCGGAGAGCGGCAAGGCGGCTCTGACCAACGCAGAGCGAGCAGCTTCGGAGATCTTCATCGACACTGCGGTCGTGGCGGCCGCCGACCCTGATCCCGACCTCTACGTGAAGGCCGCAGAGCCGATCGTCATCCCGTCGAAGAGCGGGGAGAGCCTGTACATCTACCTGAGCACCGGCGACGCTGCGGTGAGCGGGTCCTTCCGACTGGCGATCAAATGACGCAACGACCCTCCAGTCTCGGCGGCGGCGGCGGCCTCTCCTCTCCTGTCGGGGTCGCCGACGGCGGAACCGGGCAGACCGACGCCCTTTCGGCAGGCAAAGCTCTCGGGCTCCACCAGGGCTGGCCGACCTTCCCGTACATGTACCCGGTCGACCTCTCTTCGGATGAGGCCGATGCGATCGCGACGCCTCCGCCGGACCCGATCAACGGAGGGAATCTGGTCTGGGATCTCTCGGCAGGTCTCGACGCTGCTGCCGTAGCAGCCGGAGCGCTTGACGCAGACTTCGACGCAACCAGCACGAACTTCGCAGGAGGGCCCCGCCTGACCAGCACGATCGTCCCGGCGCCCGGAAAGGGGCGGGGCGTAGCAGCGTTCGTGAGCACGGCGGACCTGGACGCCAACACCGAGGCTGGCGGTGTCGTGATGGAGACCGGACCTGGCGTGAATGCCACGGGCCTCGTCGTCCGCTCTTCTGGTGGGGCGTGGCAGGTTCAGCTTCTGACCGACGGCGGCAGCGTTGCCACGGTCAACATCGTCGAAGCCGACGTGATCAGCGGTGTCTGGCTCATGCTCTGGCAGGAGTACCAGTCTGGCGCAGGGATCATCATCGGAGGGCGCTACGCTCTGGGCGGGTCCGCGGCCGTGTACCCGTCGCTTGCCGACTGGCGCAAGGTCCACACCGGCCCGAACGCAGACGCAGGCAACGCGACCGACGATCTCAACTGTGGAATCGTCGGCAAGACCGCGAACACTGACGACGCTCTCAACGTCAAGTACGGGGCGATCCTGGTGGGGTGGGTAGCCTAAAACCTCAATGAAACCGGCCTCTTACGGCTCTGGTTGACACTTCGCGCCCCGCCCGCTACCCTGTAGGTGAGTGAGTGTGGGCTCACGGGTCGTTGAACGAAACGATCGGGTTCGGCGTTGAGGTGTGGCTGCTCCCCGGCGCCGAACCCACCCACACTGGAGCAGTGATGTCGTCAGACCTCATAGGAGAGCGCGTCGGGCCATACAGCCGATGCCTTGAGGTCGCGACTGACTCGAATCTCCACAAAGACTTCTCTGGCGGTCCCGCAAGGGCCGACTTCCCGAAGGCCCACGAAGGGCACTTCTACAAAATCCACTCTGTCAAGTTCGTAATCTGCGATGGTGCCGCGCTGCCGTACAACAGCTTTGGTGCCGTAGCTGCTCTGACGAATGGGGTAAGGTTCGTGTACCGGCTGGGAGCCGATCACGAAGAGGTGGACATTCCGAGCGGGGGCGCTCTGAAGGCTAACGAAGATTTCTTTGAAGACTTCGAGATTGAGTTCATCGACGACACTGCGATCTACATCATGTTCGCAGAGTGGACGCCGAAGCAGGCGTTCGACATGGATGCAGACGACCCCCATAGCTACATCGCGGTATACCTGAACGACGACTTGACGGGTCTGACAAAGTTCAGGATCACGGCGCAAGCCGATCTGTACAGGAAGACCTGATGTTGCCGACTCTGATCGAATGGTGGCCGGTCTTCAGCGCGGCGGTCCTAGTGGTTCTCGGAGCCATGAAGTGGGCCCACCAGATGCACACGATCCAGATCGCTCAGCTGAGGCAGCTGGCAGTTCACAACAAGATTCTGCTGAAGCACAAGCACAAGGAGGACGGATCGGTCGACATCGATCCGGCTTCGCTTCACATCTCCGAAGAAGAACTCTTCTCCTACTAGGAGCGAACGATGGCACGAACTCCCGCCCCCCGAACCCGCGCAGGACAGCGCAGCCGCCTCTTCCGGCGTTGCTGGGACGTCGCCCTGGTCGAAGGTCACAAGCTCATGGAGTCGTCAGACTTCAAGGAGGGCGACTGGACCGGCGGCCAGTTCCGGCAGCAGTTGAAGATGCGGCTGGACCGCATCTTTGAACTCCCGCCCATCGCCGAAGAGATCAGCGACATCGTGATCAGCGTCGTCGTCGACTCGGTCGCATGGCGCATCCGTGAGACGAACTCGAAGTGGGCGCTCGTCCGACGCGACTGGATCGTCTACGCGAAGGAGTGCGTGGCGTACTGCGAAGCCCAGCGCGATGAGCGCGGGATGGAGCCCTAGCCATGCCGGCGCCGTTCATCGAACTCGGAAACAACCACCGCATCGACTTCCAGAGCGGCGAGGCCCTCGACCAAGTCGTCGGCGACAAGGCGCTGCTTCCGGCGTCGTGCGAAGGAACTCGGGTGCAGATCCTGGCGACCGGGGCGAAGCGTCAGATCGACCTCGTGCCGTCCGGGATCAACTCGGAGTACCTGCAACTCGAAGCCGGGAAGTTCCTGGGAGCCAGCATCGCGGACAGCAACGTCGACCCGGCGGGGATGTTCGCCCGGCAGAACACGTCCGGCAAGGACCTCTGGATCGCCCGGCTCTGGGTGGTCGGAGGGACCGTGCCGGCCCTGGCGGCGACGGCGGACATCGGGACCAGCGCCAACCCCGTTCCGGTCGGCGGCTCCAACAACATCTTCGACGGCATCGACCTCCGCAACGGCGGCGTCGTTCGGGACTGGGACTCTGCCCTCGCGGCAGACCACCCGCTGGCAGGTCGACCGAGCCGGCTGTGGCTCCAGAACGAGTGGCTGTCCATGACGATGGCGACCGGTGACGTGACCGGGTTCGTCGGCAAGCTGATCGTTCAGGTTGTTGCCCTCAACGACTTGAAGACGGTTTTCTAGAAGGATTCTAGGTACTTACAAGACAGTTGACAGGCGCCTCAGCCTATGAGACACTGTTGACACTACCAGGAAAGAGAGGGGATGAGCAGCCATTCGCCCCGAGGTTTTCTTCACGATCCGGATGGGAAGCGGTCCTTTGGCCGCGGAATGATCGCCTTCGCGGTCGTCATCATGTGCATCGCAGCATACCTCAAGCACGAAGACCTGCTCGAAACCGCAACTCTTCTATTCACGACCTTTATGGGTTGGGAGGCGCGAAAGAGTTCCAATGAGCAGCCAAAAAACCGAGAAGCCACCGATCAGGTTCAGCGAGATCATGGAGTACATGTCTTGCCCGGAACTGGGACGTCGGTCGAGCGAGAGCAAGAGCCCCGGGAACGTTCACACCGTCAACGGCATTACGATGGCGCTGATGGTGGAGACCTACCTGAGCGGTTCCGTCAAGAACCCTGACCCTGAAGCGCACGCGAGCAACTGCCTTCAGGTAGCGATTACAGAAGAAGAGCAGCGATCCGGCAAGGTCTGGATGACCCCGCAGCAGGCGGGGATCATCATCGACCGCTGCGCGTCCGCCTTCTACCACTTCATGCACTGGTGGCCGAAGCAGGGCCTTGAGGTCGTCGCCGTCGAGATCGAGGTGCGGTCGAATCACATCGTCGAACGAGGTGGGCGCCTGGACATGCTGGTCTACAGGCCCGCCGACGGCAAGTTCGGAATCCTCGACGGCAAGGGATACGGCATGGGCGGGAAGTCCGTGAACTCCCAGTCGATCACGCCGGACCTCAACAAGGAGAACCAGTGCGGCTGGTACGGAGCAATCCTGGAGGCTGGCTGCACGGCGTTCAAGGGCGTCCCGAACCGAGAGCGCCGCACGCTCACCTCCGAGTTGAAGAAGAAGTACGAGCACATCGAACTCAACTTCGAGATCGGCTTCTACGGACAGATCCTCTTCGGCCACTTGATCCCGTTCAAGGTCGGCGCGAAGAAGGGGACGCAGCGCGGACAGTGCCTGTTCACCGCAGAGTTCCACCAACACCTCGTGACGAACGCCAACCGGCTCGCCGACTGGTACCACGTCATGAAGACCCTCGCACCATCCCCCTCCGTTCGCCGGTACGACACCGGTGGGCGATACACCTGTGACCGATGCAGGTTCGCAAAGGACTGTTGGCCCGACGCGAACACGCCCGCCCCGGTCGCAACCATCCCGGATTTCGTGAACGAGATCCTCAAGGAGCAGCCATGAGTGACGCACCCCCTTCTGGAAACCTCCCCGCAGTGGCGGGTGGTTCGAACATGCCGGCATTGCCGGACTTCATGCAGCAGTTCGCCAGCATGTTCACCATGCCGACAGCGGAGGACCTGCAGACCCTCGGCGAGCCGATGATCATCCTCACGGTCACCGGCGACGGGATCGTGAAGGTCCGCCGCAAGAAGGAGACGGCGGCGACGCTGCTCCCCGGCGGCATGATCATCGCGGTGCCGGTCAAGGTCGCAACGCCGCGCGCCTACTGGCCGAGCGAGATGCACGACTCCCCGACCTGCAAGTCCAACGATGCGATCGTCGGCATCGGCGACAACGGCGACGGAGAGAGCAAGACCCGTGAGTGCAAGTCCTGTCCGCAGGCGCAGTGGGGGTCGTCGACGACCGGCTCCGGCAAGGGGCAGGCATGCACGCAGACGAAGATCCTCGCCCTGTCCTGCGCAGCGGTCGCAGACGCCGGTGACCACGAGGGCCGCGGGATGGTGAAGATCTCCACCAACCCCGACCACCGATGGTGGTCCGACTTGTACGAGGTCGGCACCTCGGACGAGGGGACCGCCTGGAAGGACGACTTCTCCGAGAAGCTCGGCCCCGTGATCCTCCGCATGACCGCCTCGTCGTTCCCTGCCTGGGAGCGCGCGATGGAGGACATCAAGAAGATCCACGAGTCGAAGAACTGGCCGCTCGAAGCGACGTGGTGGATGATCGAGTGGGAGGCCAAGGACTTCGGCGGCTACACCGTCGGCGCCTGGAAGTTCCGGGTCAACCCGATCCAGAACGAGCAGCAGGCCCTCTGGCTCCGTCAGGCGGTCAAGCTCAAGGACCACCCCTCGCTCGCCTCGATGGGCGACGCGGGCCACGAGGCCGAAGGGGTCATCGACCACGTGTAGAAGGAAACCATGCTCTGTATAGGTAGAGAGCACGTCCCCCTCAACCAGACCTACGAGCGGGTGCAAGGCCCGCATTTTATCACACGCTGGGAGGCGGTCAAGTGAATCTAGAATCGATCATGGCGCAATTCGGTGGCAGGCTGACCACCGTCGCGGACGTAGAGCTACCCGCTCCGCCGCCTTTGCGTAGGAAGATCGACGCCGAGAGCCTCAAGCAGCAGGTCGTCGAGAAGGGGATCAAGAGCTTCTTCGACGCGCTCACAGGTCAGGCCGGCCAGCGCGTGAGCGAGACCATCCTCTACAAGTGCTGGCACCACGTAGACAAGCATGCCAGCCTCTGCGTATCCGTCGCTCACGGCGGCTACCAGTGCAAGGCTTGCGGAGAGTCACGGGACCTGATCGGCGGGTGGATGGCTATCCGCTCCGTAGGGTTCAAGGAGTCCCTCGATCAGATCGTTGAATGGCTCGGCGGCGCACTTACGCTGCCGCCGCCGGTCTTCGCGCTCAAGGCAACCCCTTCCGGTGAAGCGAAGCACAAGAAGGACGTCGAAGCAAAGTACAAGACCGTAGACCCTAGGGTTTCTGAAGAGCTTGAGGGCTGGCAGCGGTCGATCCTCAGCAACCCTTCCGTCCTTGAGCGGCTCGCGACTAACTACGGCGTGACCAGAGAGTCCGTCGAGATGTTTGGCCTGGGCTGGATCTCCCGCGAGAGTCGCCTCGCGATCCCGGTCTACATAAGCGGTCGCCTCGTAAACGTGCGCAAGCACGACATTATGAGAAAGAACTGCGTCTGGGTCAGTGACGACGGGGCTTCGATCTCGAAGGAAGAAGGGTTCGGTCGCAAGCCGACGTGGGACAACAAGGTCTGCCGCAAGAAGGGGCGCCGCGGTGGCAAGGTCACTGGCGTAGCAGGACATAACAGCAACAACCTGTACCCGAGCGACAACCTCAAGAGCTTTGGCTCGACCGCCGTCAGGGAGACCGGCGCCCCGAATCCGTGGGTGTGTATCACTGGCGGAGAACTCAAGGCAATCCTCCTGAACCAGAGCGGCATCCCCGCTGTCACGTTCACGGGTGGCGAAAACTCTTTCGCGAAGGGGTGGATTGAGAAGTTCCGTGGGCTGAGCGTTGACATCTGCCTCGACGCCGACAAGGCCGGACAGTCCGGAGCGAAGAAGCTCGCGAAGGTCCTGTTCGGCGTCGCGGCCGAGGTCAGGATTATCATCCTACCTTTCGGTGACGTCAACGACTACTACCGCTCACGTGAGTTCAACTTCGACGACTGGTGGGATCTGCCGCGCGAAGGTCACACGAAGAGTCCGTACGAACAGAGCCCCATTGAGATCAACTTCGGGCAAGTCCACGAGGTTGAGATGGCTGAGCGCCCGGTCGTCATGCAGGCTGTAGTGGCCGGCGGGACCGACCGGACGAAGTTCGTAATCTGCGGCGCGAAGGTGGCGTGCGAGTACGGAGAGAACAACGACAAGCTGCCGAACTGTGGCAAGTGCGCGCTCCCTTCGCACGGCTTCGAGCGAGAGATCAGGGTCCCGTCTGACCGCATCGTGAGCCTGTCAAAGCAGGCCCCGAGCAGACAGGAGAAGGACGTTCGCGAGCGAATGCTCGGCATCCCTTCGCGCTGCCCGCACCCTGAGTACGAGTTCATCCGCTCACGAGTCATGCCTGTGCTGCTGGCACCAGACACTGAAGCTCGAACTAGCGTAGACTGGACCGACCAGCGACACTTCATCTTCCCTACGTACCACCTCGGAGCAGACATCCCGAGGGACAACGAGCCGGTCACGGTCGTCGGGCGCCTCTGCGCTGATCCGGTAACTTCCGACGCCACGATGATCATCGACACGATCAAGCCGGCGAAGAGGTCGATCCACTCCGCAGTGATGTCGCCGGAGACTGAGCAGTACCTGCTCGGTCTGTCTGAGCACGACCCCAGCACGCAGGCCGGAGCGGCCGAGCGGTTCCAGAAGATCCTCAGCGACATGGAGTTCGGGGTCACCCGCATCTACGACCAGCGCACGATGCTGGCTGCGTACCTGCTGCTCTACTTCATGCCCATCCGCTTCAGGATGTTCGGCGAAATGAACCAGAAGGTATCGCCAGAGATCCTCGCGCTCGGAGACTCAAGGCAGGGTAAGACCACATCGGCCAACAAGATGATCAAGCACTTCGGGGCCGGGGCCGCTGTTGACGCAGAAGGGGCGACCTATGTCGGACTCGTCGGCGGGCGCAACGAGTTCGGCTCTGCTGGCAAGGTCTTTGCGTGGGGAGTGCTGCCGCTCAACAATGGCGGCCTCGTATTCCTGGACGAGATCGATGGACTGGTCGATGAGGGCATCTTCTCAAAGCTGACGTCAATCCGGTCAAGCGGAGTCGCGCAGCGCACGACCGCAGGAGGCAACCGTCGCACGTCAGCAGCCCTCCGCATGATCATGGCGTCGAACCCAGTGGGGTCCAGGCGGCTCGCGCAGTACGACTCCCTTCTTTATGCCGCGAAAGAACTCATCAAGAAGCCGGCAGATCTCGCTCGCTTCGAGTTCATGATCGGTGTCTACAAGATCAGTACGCCGGACTTCGACTACACCAGAGAGAAGTTTACCTACACCTCGGAGCGTGCTCAAGAGCATCTCCGCTGGGCGTGGCAGCAGCAGCCATCGCTGACCGACGACGTGTCGAAGTATGCCGCCGAGTGCGCGAAGTGGCTCTGTGAGCAATTCCCGAACATGCCCACGCTTGAGCCCACCGAAGCCCGCTGGAAGGTTGGCCGAACGGCCTGCGCCATGGCTGCCCTCGCCTTCTCACGTGACGAGAAGGGTAAGGTTAAGGTCACGACGGACCACGTCAAGGCGGCGTCGGAGTGGATCTCTAGCATCTACTCGACCCCGCAGTGGAACATCAGCAAGGCGCTCGGACACGGAAACATCAACGACGACGACGTGAAGAACGCGATCGACGCCCTGGGAGGACGGAAGTTCGCTCTCATGATTATGGACAGAGGGTCCATCAAGGGCAACGACCTTCACACGGCGTACTCAATTTCGACTGCCATCGGCAAGAAGTCCTTCGACGAAGTCAAGGCTACTCTGACGATGTTCAATGACTGCTTCGTAGAGAGACGGGGTTCGTACAGGAAGACAGAACAATTCCGACGGTGGCTTGAGCACCACTACACGGAAGAGGAGGTGGCGTGATGCTTGACCGAGAGATCCTAGAATACACCTCAGACGGGCAGCCGTACTCGCTCACGGCGATCGCAAGCGCCCTGAAGGTGCCAGAGTTCCTCCTGAAGATCTCGATCGATGCGCTGGTCCCGCACAAGCTGTCGTGCCGGAACTCTAGCAGTGGGCCGATTTACCAGTCCCCGACCGTGAAGTCGAGGATGCCCGAACTCGACAAGAAGGTGGATGATCTGCGTGACGCGCAGTTGCCCGGATTCCGACCGGACGACCCGACCGCGATCATCCCGCCCCTTTCGGACGCATCGATCCCGCTCGACGTTCCCGCGACGCCGGACACGGTCAAGTGGTCCTTCGAGTTGCCGGAAGGTATGAAGGACCTGCGCCCGTGGATGCAGTCCGCGATGGGCTGGGACATGGACCCGTACGCGAGCCCGACTCCGATCGGGAACGGCAACGACGTCAAGACCGACAGCGCGATCCGCTGGATGGGCGGCAAGTCGAAGATGCTGCCGTGGCTACTCGACCGTTACCCTGCGCACTACGCATACGTCGAGGTGTTCGGAGGATCGCTCAAGCCGTTCTTCAGCAAGCCTCGGTCGAAGGTGGAGATCGTCAACGACTTCTACGACGGCCTCGTGAACTTCTGGAGGGTCATGACACACTGGCCCGAAGAGTTGGCGGAAGCGATCAACGCGCTTCCGTCGAGCCGCGTCTACCAGCGGTGGTTCCAGAGGCCGCATGCCTACAGGAACGAGTTCGAGTGGGCCGTTATGTTCGGCTACCTCTCGCTCCACAGCTACAACGGGCTGGTCTGGAAGCCGTTCGCAGGCACGTCACACCAGCCGCCCGGCAAGGCGAATGCCGAGGTCTTCAAGTCGTGCGCGGCGAGGCTCGAAGGGGTCTACATCGAATGCCTCGACTTCCGGGAGATCATCAGAAGGTACTCGCTGAAGAAGGTCGCAGCCGGCCCGGTCTTCACGTACCTGGATCCGCCCTACATGAAGACTGAAGGCTACGCTCTCAAGTTCCCGGACGAGTGGCACCAGGAGATCGCGGACCTCATGGTCAAGATCCACGAAGCGGGCAACCTCGTCCTCATGACCAACAGCGAGATCGCCGGCGATGCCTACATGCGCTGGTTCGGAACGGCGAAGAGCGAGTTCAGGGTCGAGTACATCAACGTTGACTACACGCTCGGGCACGCGGACAGTCGAGGTGCTCGCAAGGAGGCGATCATCTCGAACTTCAAGCTCGAAGCAAAGCAAGGGGGGCTGTTCGGATGATCAGGTTCAAGGTCCCGCCCGAAGAAGCCAAAGAGTTCGGGGAGCGCATCCTGTGCTCTCTCGGCAAGGGGAAACCAGCAGGCCCGTTCAAGTATGGCGGTTGGCGGATCTGCGTAAATGAAATCGCCGCCTACCACGTCCCTGAAAGGGCAGCCAAATGAACTACAGCTACAAGATCACCATCGAGATCGAGTCCCCAGACTTCATCGACGTCGAAGAGTTTCGGGAGATGCTCGCTGGCGCAGTCACGATGGAGATGGTCGACAACTGCGACTCGATCTCGGTCGGCGTGACGCGGACGGATCTCGGCGACGAGGACGAAGAGGACGAAGAGGAGGACGACTTCGACGAAGAGGACGACCTCAACTACGACCCGGACGAAGACCCGGACCTCGACGACGAGGAGGAGGACGAGCCGCCGACGGTCCCCGCCTCGGTCACCGCGCTCATGCGCTCCATCGTCAGCATCGCGAACGACCGCAGGAACGCCAGCAGCCAGGACGAGATCCGTCGCTGCGACGCGCGCGCGAAGTCCCGCATCTCGAACGAGGGTGACGCCTACCTCGAATCCGGCTGGGCGCTCTACTGCGAGCAGGCCGGCATCGTCCAGAACGGGGTGTGACAACTGCGCCCGCGGTCGGCTTCGGTCGACCGCGGGCTGGAGGGCGAGTGATCTACGTCAATGTCAATGGAGTGATCCTGACACTCGGACAGATCGAGGCAGCAGCGGAGCGCGCCTCGGAGGTCGTGGACTTCAGCGAAGGCGCCAACGTTGTCGAGTTCGTCGTAGGCGACTTGATCGCGGCGCTGGCCAGCATCATCAGGGAGTATGAAGAGAAGCTCACCAATGAGACGTAACTTCGCCAACCGCTCCGGGAACAAGAGCAGCAAGAAGAACGAGTCCGCGCACACGCGAGACCTTCGGATTGCACTCGCCCGCACATGGCCCGGCTCCTTCTGGTGGAAGGAGGTCGGCGGCGAGTTCGGGATGAACGGACTGCCGGACCTCTTCGGCTGCGTCGACGGATTCCTGTACGGCTTCGAGATCAAGCTGGACGGCAACTGGTTCAGCGCGATCCAGATCAAGCGCCTTCGACAGCTTCACGCTGCGGGAGCTTGCGCTGGCGGTGTGATCCTCACAAAAGACGGCTGGATGTGGGTCGCCATAGAGCATCTCGGCCACGCCGGGGACCGAAGGAGGTCGAAGTGGATTCCGTTCGTACTGGCGGACCTGAAGCTCTACCGCTCAGAGTAGTCCTCTGGAAGACGATCTGCCGACTGTCCGGTCGCACTGTCCCTAAGTGTGACCGGCTGCCTACGCACGAACCGACCGTAAAGGGCTGGTATCTAGGCAGCGACCCGCACGGCAACGTCACACTGTTCACGGTTGACGAGGCGATCGAATACCACCTTGGCTGGATCTACCTGGGCAGCGAGCCCAGCCTTGAGTCCGTCTGCTCTGCGCTGGCGTGGACCTACCTATGGTCCATCGGCAGAGTGTCGGAAGTGACGTATCGCGCCGCGCTCATGAACGGGATGGCTGGATGGCACATTCTCCGCACCGGCGAGCGTTACGACGCAATCCTTTTCGAGAACAGGGCAGGCAGGCTCGATCTTGCCATCGCGGAGCCTGACGGCTTCTGGTCTTGCGAGGGCTGGGAAGTCAGGCCCGAACCAGGGATGGTTGCTATCCCGATTGAACTCTTTGCGAGGGAAGAATGAATCATATTAAGCTCTTGAGGGCCGACGGTACGTACGTCAAATTCAAGTTCGGGGACGCGGTCGTCTTCGGAGTCATCGTCGAGGACGACATTGAAGCAGCGATGGTCGAGTATGCGCTCAACGCGGCGCTGCATGAATCGCTGCCGGTCTCGTTCGAGAACGTGGGCACGGATGAGGATCCGGTGTCGGTCAAAAGGCGGCTCCAGGGGGGTGATCCTGGCGATGCCACGACGGCCCCCGGATCCAGGGCCCCAGATGGCCCCAGGAAGGCCCCTCAGCCGCCGCAGGAAGCGTCGCAGGCCGAGGCCCCTTCCCATGAGGCGGATTCCAGGCCGCAGGCCAAGGAGGTGCCTGTCAGGCCCTCTAAGCCAACAGCCCCACAGGGGCCCTGGGAGGGGATGACCGAAGAGGACTTCGCGTTCCACGAATTGACCGGATGGTACGGAAAGCACGGGATGAAGAGGAAGGGTCAGATGCAGTTCGCCATGCCGCAGGTCCTGATCCTCGGAAGTAGGCGACTGAACAAGAAGCAGAAGATCAAGCTCTTTTGCGCAATCGCCACCGAAAGGTGGACACGCATCCGTGGCGAGATCGCGAAGGACCTGGGTAAGAAGTCGATCAAGAAGATCGACGCGAAGCACTACGAGTTCGGGAGCGAGACGGTCGGCGGACTGTTCGGTAAGCTGCCGAAGGCTGAGCCGATGAAGGCACACCACGCTCAGAAAGGCGTCCATCTCCCGAGGCCGGTCCAGCGACCGGATCTGACTCCGGCGGCTGCGCTCGGGATGGTGGGGGATGAATAGTCGCCCCTACATTTACGACCACGTGACTCGCACGGTCGTCTATCTGCCGCCGAAGATGACGTTCGCACAGCTAGAGCAGTGGCTGAAGGACGCGCAAAGATTCTTCAAGGCCCGCGGGCAGAAGCTTCCGGTGTACGGCCTGTTCGACTCCACGTACTACATGCATTCAGCGCAGGTAGCGCTCTCTCCGGTGCGCTTGTGGGCCCCGAACGGTCCTGGCATCGTCGCACGATCGATCAAGATGGGTCGAGAGTACATGGTCGAGATGAGCTACGACTGCGTAGACCTGTCCGCACACTTGTCCAGGCCAGATGTCGTAGAGTGGGGCGTGCGAAACAAGGTTGTGTCGATCATCGCAGACACGGGCGACATGGTCGCCAAGTACGCACCAAGGTTTGCATGGACGGCAGGGTCGAGGGCTGAGAGCGAGGGCCGCTCCATCAGCCGGCTCGCGACCGCGTCGTTTACTTTCGAGGTTTCTGCCCCTTCGGGACGTACACCCGACCGTACTTCTTGTAGTACCCAGCGTTCAGCAGAAGGTTCTGAGCCGCGTTGATCCTGTCGCGGTTGAAGTACATCTTCCCGCGCTCAGGATCGTAAACGTAGGCCCGAGTGCCCAGAGCCTCAAGCGCTCCGTCCCACGAGACCTTGCCGGCCTCTGCGACGTCCCCGGAATCCAACGCAGCAATGATCGCCTTCTCGCGACGCTCGTAGGTCCCGATGAATCGCCCAGCGGGCGAACGACCCAGCAGCCAGCGTCGCCACGCGACCGCCCTTGCCTGCTTCGGGTCTCCATCCACAGCTTCGCTCACGTCCAACGCGGCCCTAAGCCAGCGCGCGCCGACCTTCTCTCGACGGGAAGGATGGACGAGTGCGGCGGCGTTCTGGTACCTGGAGTAGCCTTCTTCGTTCAGGACTTCTCGGACCGTACCGGTCGGAGATCCGCTGAAGAGGTCTCGTCCGCTGAAGCCCTCGATGAGGGTTCCCGCGAGGAAGTCGATCTGCGCGAGGAAGCGGAGGTCGTCTCGGGGGTTGGCGTCGGGCGCAAAGACCTTCCAGGCGAGTTCATCCTGCCCTGTCATCTTCGCGACGCGGTGGCCCATCATCTTCGCGACTTCGGTCAGGCCGATGACCTGACGAGCGGCTTCGTCAGCATTGATACCGTTGATCAGGTACTTCTTGTAGAGGTCGTCACCCTCTTCAGACCAGATGCCAACGCGCTCCGCCATCCAGTCAGACTGGTAGTCAGGCGTCGGAGGGGTCGCGCCCATCGAGTCTTGGATCGCCTTCGTTGCCTTCAGGGGGTTCGTCATGGCGGTCGGGTTCGTCATGACGTCGCGGAAGAATCGCTCCATCGAAAACTGGACCCAGGAGTAGAAGGGCACGAGCGTCCGCATGTACTTCTTCTCGAACTTCGACAGGCGAGACCAGTCGTTCAGGTGCTTGCGTACTTCTTCCGCGGCTTCGTCGAACGACTTCCCGCGCTTCACTGCATCCGTAAAGATGGCAAGGCGGAACGGAACGTCAACGACGTGCTCAGACTTGCGAGCAAGCCAGCGCGCTCCGCCGACCGAGTTCTTCACGAAGCCGGCTGCGGCCCTAGTCGCGGCCCCGGCGGTCTCCTTGACGACTCCGCCGATCGCGCCCTCTTCTTTCATCGCCTGTGCGTAGCGGACCTTCTGGGCTCCGGCGAAGCTGTCTGCGACCGTGCGCAGCATCCCGATGTTCGGAATCATCCGTCCCCGGAAGAGATCCCCGAAGACTCCGTTGACGGCATCGATCTCGTTCGCGACGAATCCCTGCGTCACTCCGCGCATGAACGCTTGACGGTAGATTTCTTCAGCAGCGTACGCGTTCCCGTTCACTGACGGGATCATGTGGCCCCTGAGCGGCGCCTCCAGGTCGGCCGCCTTCATGCCCTTCGGGAGATTTGCGGTCTTCCCGAGCGAGCGCGCTACGTCAGTCTCCTTGCCGAAGGTCCCTCGGTACACACCGAGGCCGACTACAGCCGCGGCGTCGATCCAGTTCTTCGGGTTCAGCATACGCAGGCCAACGTGACCGCTCACGAGGAATGCGTTTGTGATGAAGTTTCTACCGTGGTGCTCAAAGAAGGGGAGTGTGTAGGGGATCTTCCAGAGCAGCTGGAACTGCTGGTAACCCCCCAGGAATCGGTCGATCTTGTCCGACGGGTTCCAGGTGTGCCCGAATGCTTCGTCGATGGCGTCGAGCCAGACCTCGGGCACGTAGTACGAGCCTGACAAGGTCTTGTCCCCCCGCATCGCGAGCTTCTGCTCAGCCTCGCGCAGTCCACGGAGCGTCTCGACCGCCTCGTCGTGCGCCTTCGCGCCCTCCTGAACCTTACGCGCCCTAGTCCACCTGTTGATGTACCGCTCTGCGTCCTTCAGTTCAGTGGCGAGGGTCGCCTGACGAGTCTTGAGATCGTCAACCTTCTTCGAGAGGGCCGCGGCCACCTTCTTTGGTCCGGCCTCTTCCTTCCAGAGCGTGCGCTTCGCCTCGCGGAGCAGCTTCGTCTTCTCGTCTATCTTCGACGAGAGGGTCGCGGCCTGAACTCTTGCACCACGAAGATTGTCGCCACGATGGACGCCGCGAGCAATACGCTCGCGCACGAGAGCCAGCTTCGCACCGAGAGCTTTGATTTCTGCATTGACCCTCCTGACGGTCTCTCGCTGCGCGCGCGTCGCCGTTCGGGTTGCCGCGTTGTGATCTCCCAACGCCTTCTGTGCAGCGTCGATGCGACCCTTGATTCCAGACGCCTCAGCGACCGCCTTCTTGATCTCGGCAGGCACGGACGCCCGAAGGGACTTCGCGACCCTGCGGGTCCGCTTCGCCCTCTTCTTCGCTTTGCGTTCCGCCTTCTGGAGACCTTCGTCAATGACGTCGCGGATCAGGCGCTGGGATTGACCTGCTCTGGAGGCAACGGCCTCCCGGCCTATGTCTGCAAACTCTTTGGCGCGTTCAGGGCTGCCCGCGTCGGTCCGCTTGCGGATATCTCCATGAAGGGTGCCGGTCTCAGTCTTACGGCGAGACGCGATCGCTCGCCCGATCTCTTCAAGCTGCTTCGGAGTGTGCTCTACCGCCTCTCGCTCAAGCGAGTGGCCCACGCGCTTCGTTCGGATGCTGCCAACGCCTCCGCTGATCTCTGTCAGAGCGAGGCGGTGGACGTTGTTCATCCTGCCGATCTTCTCGAACTGCTTGATCGCCTCGTCGCTCTTGCGCACCGTCAGATTCAGGTAGTCCCGCAGGGCCTCGAACTCACCAGAGCTCAGACGGCTCACAGGCTTACCGAACGCGGACTTCGAGATCTTGTCCAAAGCCTTGAGGTTCGCGTTCCTCGTGGCCTTTGAGATCTCTTCGGCCGACACCGGCATCTCCGCCGCAGCCTTGATCGCTGCCGGACGACCCCGCTTTCTTGGCGGGAACTTCTTCTTCGCTTCATCGATCCGCTTCTGCCGGATCTTGGCGACAGCCCCTTCCGACGTCGCGAACCAGTTCGCGTTCTTGACAGTGGCGGCGTCGGTGAACGAGTCGGCCAGTCGTACGACCTCTTCCTGGCTCACCCTCTGAGGAACGCCGGTATCGATGTAACTCCTGGTCAGTGCCCCGAGCTTCTCCCCAATCTCTCCGATTGCTGCGTGGGCGTGCTTGAACCCTTCCCCGAGAGCGTCAATGCCGTGCTTCTCGATCATCGCGGCTTGCGCCTTGACCTTGCCCTGAAGGCGAAGGGATGCAGACCAGCGGCGCGCTAGGATCGACGCAATGTCGGTGTCAACGGCGCCGGCTCCGAAGGCTCGCTCTGCGTCGTCGAACGTCGCAATGACTCGATGCATCGCGAAGCTGTTGCGGTTCGCGATCTTCGTTCGGTCCAGTTCAGCGACGAGGCGTCGCGTTCTGTTGCTGTTCCTGAAGAACTTTGTGACCGCGCCAGCGATCCTCGACCCGTAATAGTGGGTGACATAGTGCTCCCAGGAGTCTCCGAGCATCCCGAGTTCGCGCTCCTGCTGCGCGATCATTGAGAACTGTTCCTCGACCCACTTCGACGGCCCGTAAAGGGGTGAGGTTTCGTCGATCAGCTTCATGTCGGGGTTGTCGAGGTGCCGCGCGATGATCTCGCGGTCAGCCTTCTGGAGCTTGCGTGGTACGACGTTTCCGTCCACGACGTCGTTCACGACCTTCGCGTCGAAGAAGTCGACTAGCTCAGCCTTCTTCGACGCGACCGCGCCGCCGACCCCGTCCTTGATCTGCTGAAAGAGGGCGGCGTCTTCTGCTGGCATCCGCTCAATACCGGCACGGAACGACTTGTCGAGAGCGCGGATTGCGCTGGTCGGCATCACGGCCGAGAGCACGGTCTTCCCGAGTGCCGGCACTTCGGTGAGCAGCCCTGCTCCGATGGCATTTCCGACCATCCCGAGGTCGCCTGTCACGGCACCGAAGCCTGCCTGAGCGACGGCAGATGCGCGCCCCAGGTCCTTCAGTCCGCGCTCTTTGTGCATGAAGCTGGCGGTCTCCTGGAACAGCGACTCGACGTTACCTTTCTTTCCGGCAGACCTGTAGCCTCCGATCGCCTTGCCGGCCCACTCCTGAAACAGCGATCCGGGGCCCCGTCGGATGTTCGCGCGGAACTCAGTCGGAACGTCAAGGCCCCTCGTGAGCGCAGCCTTGTCCTCCCACCCGGACACGCGCAGCGCGAGGCGGTCGTAGTTCTGGACCATGTACTCGGCGACAGCGCTCTTGTACCACGGCTGCGAACTGAGTCTGCCGAGGTCGCTGGGGGTCAGGGCCTCGATCCCTGCCCGACCAGAAACGGAGGGGTCGGTCGAGTCCATCTTCGCGACGAGCTTCTGGAGGCGCTCGGGCATCAGCTCAACGAGTTCCTTCGACGCCGCCTGATAGACCGTCTCGCCCCATCGGCTGAGCGTGAGGTTCGTTGGAATCTGCGCTGCGCCAGTAGACTCCTGAAGGATCGCGGCGGCGGACTTTGCCTTGCTGGACTTCGAGAGCCCCGTCTTTGCTGCGCTCTTGAGCGCAATCTTCGACCCAGAAGCAACTCCGAAAGAGAGGTAGGTAGAGGGATCGAGCGCAATATCCATGGCGAGGGCTCCTGCCCCAGCCTTGAGCCCTCGCATCTCGCTCCCGCCCATCATCCAGATGTCGCGGTATGAGGTCCTCGGACCGTCGGACATCTCGCCCGTCCACGCCCTCTTGAACTCATCGGTCGAGAATGCGAACCCCCAGGTCCCCTTCTCTTTGAGGCCTTGCGTGACCGCTGCTGAGGCAGACAGGAACATCCTGTAGCCGGAGACGGTCTCAATGACTCCGAAGACGTCGTCGAGCGCTCCGAGCACACCGCCGGTGTGCGACTTGTAGCCGAGCAGCTTTTCAACCAGCGACCGCTTCTCCTTCTTGTCGGAGACCGAGATCAGCCAGTCGAATTCAGACTCATTGATGAACCCCTGGCGCTGCGCCTCGCGCGCGTGCGCGATCCCTCTGTTTGGATTGTCGCGATTCGACGATCCTCCAGGATCGTTCGCGCCGTACCGCCCGATGCCGGAATTGTTCCAGGCGTACGGAGCGTTCGACGCCTTCTCGGTCGTGATGTCCGAGAACGGGTCGTCGCCGAGCGCGGCGTCGAATGTCTTGTTGAATCCGTCACTCACCCGAAAGGACCCTGCGAGCTTCGGCCGTCAGGCCAACTCTCTTGAAGACGGCGGCGAGTGCGTTCCTGTCCTGAGAGCGCTCCTCCTCGTCCTTCGTCAGGCTAAACTTGTTCAGCTCTTCGATCCACTGGTCCGCCTCCTTGACGATCTGGGAGACGGGGTACTCAGTGGCAGGAAGGAACGAGACCCCTGTAATGTTCACGAAGCGCTTCTCGTCCTTCGGGGCTTCGGGCTCAGCTTCGGGCTCAGCTTCGGGCTCAGCCTCCTCTTCGACCGGAACCCCAGCGATGCGGTCAGCGATGTCGCGGCTGATGTCGTCGTAGAGACCCTGCCACGCCTTGCCGACCGCCTCGGTCCCGCCGAACTCCTTGTTCTCGATTTCGCGGAGCACGTTCTGCGCCTCGTTCAATCCTTCGTAAAGGGTTGAAGGGTCTTCGTACTTGCGCGAGCGCTTCCAGAGGGACCGTGCGCTTGAGAGTTGGTTGAAGTACCCGGACATCACGATCGTGTCGTTCGTGGTCCTGTCTGCATCTTCGGCGTACGGGTCGTCGTCAGCGATGTTTCCGCCGGCGCGCGACAGGCGCTCTGACGCAATGATGAGCGCGTCAGGAGGAAGTTGGCTGAGCCTCATGTACTCGCCAGCGTTCTGATAGAAGTACAGGTCCATCTCTGCCGCGACCCGCTCACGCTGAGCGCCGGAGAGTCCGAGGCCTTCGGCAGTTCGGGTGAACGCAGCCTGTCGCTCCATTCGCGACAGGCCCTTGCCGTTCGCCCCGCCGATCTCGGTCACGAGCGCCTTGTACGTGTCCGCGTTGTCGCCGGTGAACTCCAGTCCGTCGTCACCACCAGCATACACCAGACCGGAAGATGTCCGACCTCCGAGTACGGACATCTCCAGATCCGTTGCGTCCTGGTCCATGGCCGCTTGGCGACCCTCATCGCGCTTGAGCTGGAATGCGCTGCGAGCAGCCTCTTCTCGATCCGTCCTTCCGGTCACGACGCTGTTCATATGCGTGATGAATGCGCCCTCTGTGACGACCTCAGAGAGATCGACGCCAGGGAATGTCGGCCCCATGTCGCGCAGGAAATCTTCGCGGGCCTGCTGGGCGACCTGCTTCATAGTCAAACCGCTATCTGAGCCCTTTTCGTGCTCCTCCCTCCAGCGGTTCGGATTGAAGTTCCCCTTGCCGTCGTCGAAGAAGTTCTGACGCGCCCAGAGCTTCACAGAGCCCCAGATCTTGTCGTCGATCTCTCGCTCTTCCTGGCGCGCAGAAGCGCGCGCGGCGATGTAGTAGTGGCCTGTGCGCTGACGAGCGATGGCGAGACGGTTCTGGCGGTCCTTCTCGGACTCGTCCGCCTTCCGACCAGCCATGCGGTCTTCGTGCGCCATCTTGTCGTCGAGGATCCGGATCTGCGCGGCCTCGGCCTGATCCTGCAGGTCGATGTCGTGGTCCATCTTGATTCGCTGAAGACGCTCGCGAGCCTTCTGTCCGCGAAGCTCGCGAGCGTCGATGCTTTCGAGTTCCATCGCGCGAATCTGCATCATCTGCTTCTGGCGCCGGTCCTGAGCGATCAGCTGCTCCATCCCGAGCGCGATCTGCTGGACGTGCATCATCCGTTCGTGCGTCTGCTTCTGTCGAAGCAATCGCTCCTTGTTGATGTCCCCCATCGCCTCGGCGAAGCCCTCGGCGCGACCTGCGCTGTCGCCGAGATGGCCGAGCATGGCTTGAGCCTTGAGTGGCATTACACGACCGCCGAATCTTCGGGAAGGGTTCCGTGGATGTCACCCGCTCCCGCCGTGCTCGCGTCATTGACCTGAGGGTCAGGCACGCCGCCTTCAGCGGTCTCGAACGGCTGCGACGTCTGCTGCTGGCTTTGGCCGCCACTCTGGATCAGCTGATCGAAGAGAGCGCCGAACGCCTGTCCGGCAGCGCCGATGCCTTGCTGGACCGCTGACGACTCAGCCTGCTTCATAGTCGAGACACGCTCGATCTCCAGAAGCGACTGACGCTCCGCGCTCAACTGAATGCCGTACTTCGCCTCGATGGCGCTCAGGCGAGCGAGCGCATCACTCCGCGCCTCTCGGGAGGCTTCTCCGATCGCTCTCGTCAGCTGAGGGCCAACGGTCTGTCGGTACTGCTGCTCTGCGAAAAGCTGTGCTGCGATCTTCTGAGAGCCTGTGAGGTTCTGGCCAGCGGACTGGATCGCGAAGAGGCGAGCGTTCTCCCGCGCTGCGAGTTCGATCGGCGTCGCCCACTGTGCGAGCTTGTTTTCGATGTCTGCCCGAAACCGCATCACCCCTTCCAGGTCCGACTCGATATCTGACCGCCTCTCGCGAGCTTCGTCGATCGCGTCATTGATCGCGGAGTCGTACGCGATCCCGTCGATCAGTCCGTAGATCGCTCCGAGCGCGAGTCCGACGATCCCGTAAAGGGAGCCGCCAGCTTGCCCGCTTCCTTGGCCGAGGTCGCTGAAGAAGATGCTGGACTTGATCGTGTCTCGGGTGTGCTGCTCGTTCTCGGGGTCGAGCGCATCGGGGTTCGCCTCGAAGTACGCATCGTAGTCGTACCGCTCCGACGCGAGGTATCCCGACCCGCCAGCACCGCCGATCGAATCGCTCGCTGCGCCGCCGGGGCTTCGTCTGGTGAACTCGTCGTCAGGCACGACCTACTCTCCGAGTGCTTCGCGCACGCGCTTGTCCGATGTCTTATGATACACACCGGGCTCGTACGTGTCAAGGGAGGCTGCAAGTGCCGAGGAAGACGGGGTTTTCACCTCTTCGCCTGTGGCATCCTCGATTGCCCGCCGGATCTCTTTGGCGGTCATTTTCGAGTCCAGTACACCTTCTTCATCGATGCGCTGCTCAAGCGGTCGGGCCTGAAGCATCCAATCAGGTGAACTGTCCGTCAGTGTGGTTGTTGGCATTGCCGGTCCTCTTCAGCTGAGCAACTGCCTGGATCCCGCTCGCCTCGAAGCGCGAGACCAGATTGAGGCCCCAGACGTTCTTCGAGACGTCGCCGGTCGGCGCGTCGTCAGGGGCGCAGTCCCGCCGCCAGTCGTAGCTCGCGCCGTTCCACTTTCCCCATCCCAGGTAGTGCTCCGAAGAGTACCTGAGCGAGATCGTGTAGTAGCCAGCGGCGGGAATGTGGATCTCAGACGCGACGCGAAGCATCCCGGTCGGCCACGTGCTCATCTTCCACTCGCGACCTGCGATCGCGGTGTCGAGCCCACGCGCCCCGAGTCCGACCTCAAGCTCGTTCTGGATCGGAGCCCAGTTCGCTTCGTAGGAGAGCCCGTTGGACCTCCATGCGAACTTGCGGGAATCCTTGTCGTGCGCCTGATCCACGAAGAGGCGGAAGATGGTCGGGGCGTCGTCGCTCGCGTCCATCCCTCCCCACGCCTTCGCGATCGGTCCGGTCGGCTGTGGGGCGTCCGTGGGGTCTGCCGGACGGTGCGCGACCATGTTCCAGGTCCCGCGAGCCCACGCCTGAACGAAAAGCTGACAAGCTTCGGGTACGTAGATCTTCGCGGAAGCGTATGGTACGGTCTTCCAGGTGTCCCACAGCTCATTCGCAGGAAACCTGTTCCAGGGGAACGAGTTGTACGCGTTGATGGCGGGGCCGGCCCCGAAGTTCGGTCGCTCCAGTCCGTGCCTCCAGTTGTTCCAGGACCACGTGATGTTCTCGAATTCCCTGGCATGGCCCTTCGGCGTCGGGATGTTCCCGAGGCGCTCGAACACGTAGCTTGCCTGCCAGGGCTTCCCTGTGATGTTGTATCCGGTGCCGCATGGGTTGACCAGATCGGTCTCCAAAGGGTTTCCTGGAGCGGCGCTGTATGCCAACTGCTGTCCGCCGTTCATGAACGGCGAGCCGTAGTACAGGAAATCCAGCACCGAGTCGCGGTCGATCGGCCACTCGTGATTGTGGACGACGCTGCGCCTGCTCCACTCCATCGACGGACCGCTCTCGTAGGGGACCGGGGTGTAGAGCAGGAAGTTCTGGTCCTCGATCCTTGAGTTGTCCTTGATCGGAGTCGTCAGGTCGGAGCCTGGGACCCCTCCCCGAAGATAGGACTCAATCGCCTGAAGGTTCAGGTCGATGTCTGCGCGAGACATCGCGGTGCCGGTGACGACTGGATTCTGAACGATCGGCATTATCCGTTATCCTCTGCCCAGACGACCAGCAATGCCTGACCGCGGACCTTCGGGGTCCAGAATCCGATCTTGTCGTGCGTCACGTCGAAGTTGTCTAGGGACAGGTTCTTGATCTGGACCCTGTTCCCTCCGCGGTACCGTGTCCACGCGGCGACGCCGCCGTGCGGGCCGAAGCTCGTGTCCCTGTGCCCGAACTTGTACACCGGCTCCTGGTCGAAGCCAACGTGGTTGTAAGGCGTCCCGGTCAGGATCTTGAGTTCCGAGTCCTGAGTGAACACCCCGGCCGGAGTCGCGTTCCCGAAGGGCCAGAAGAAGCCTGTTGCGAACATTCTTGAGTTCGCTGCCCCTGACGACTGGAACGTGACTTCGCAGACCGGGTCGCCAGTCGCAACTTCGTGCGGCGCATGGTTCCAGTCAGAGAGGAAGTACGCTGGCGGGTGTGCGAGGTGACGCGCCTGGACGACCTGGTCTGCGACTTCATCCGGTCGCCACGCAGCAATCGCCGCGACGAGACCGTTGTAAGCAACCGAGTCCGCCGGGCTCCATCGCCAGAAGTCTGAGAGCCGGAACGCCATCAGTGAAGCTCCGCAAACGACACGTTCAGCTTCCTGAACTTAACGCGGTCGCTCGTGATCAGTGCGACTTCAACCTTGTGCACGCCCTTGATCAGGTTCACGGCTGCGAATCCGCTCAGTCTCTTTGGGTCGCCGGCTGGACTGATAGTGAACCCAGAGTCGCCTCCGGCGTAGTCCGTCGCCTGGTCGTGGCGCCTCCCGTCGATATGGATCGTCGCATATGTTCCGCGAGCCCCATGGCCCTGAAGCTTATCCGCTGCCACGAACTCGTATGACACCAGGAAGCGTCCCGTTGCGTTCACGTCCAAAGTCAGGATTGACCGGCGAAGGCCAATCGTGCACTTCTCGAAAACGTTGAGTGACGTAGGCCCACCAAAGACCCCTCGCCCGCCGTGCTCCGGCATGTGGACGGTCCACTCGGAGAACCAGTCTTCGCGGTACGCCTGAAGCTGAGACATGCCGGCGATCTCGACCCAGTACCCTTCCTCGAAATGGCTCCTGTCGAGGGACCCGTCCTGGATCGCGATGTCGTCGATCTTCACGAGTCGCCGTGTCATCCAGCGAAGCTGGTCGAAGAACCACTTCCAACTCGGAACCGACTGCTGCACTGCCCTCTTGTAGATTGAGTACATTAGGTCGGGTCCTTGTACTCGACCTCAAGGGCAACGCCCCCGAGCATGATGTCGCCGGTCCACTTGATGCGCAGGCTCAGGCGCTCCCAGGAGTCGCCTCCGATCGCCTTCTTGACCCACCTCCACTTGAAGCGGGGGCCGGACCATTTCGCCTTGTTGTCCCAGGTGAAGTCAGCGTCGTTCCACTTCGTCTCGTCAGCGTCCGCGGCCTCGATCAGACCGTCGAAGAAGGCATCGCTCGCGTAGTCCTCGTCAGCGTACCCTTCGATCGTGTAGTTCCAGTCGCCCATCGAAGCGTAGTACAGCCCGAGTCGACCGAAGTCTTTCCGGAACCAATCCAGCGCGTCGTCGACTCCGAGCGAGCCCGGGATGATGAACTCGATCTCGCCGCTGCCGGACTCATCCTTGTTGAATGCCTTGAGGTTCCCGAGCGCTCCGAGGAAGACGTCGTTATCCTCAACCAGCACGCAGAAAGCGTTCGTCTCATCGAGACGAAACCATGCGTTGAACGAGAAGTGATAGCAGAGGATCTGCTGCCCTCTGCCACGGGTCTGCGTCGCTGTGAAGTACATTCCGTCTGGAGAGATCCAGGCGAACGCTCCGTCATCCTCTTCGACTTCTTCAGAAAGGTAGCCGAGGGTGTTGTTCATCGACTTGAAGGTGAAGCCGTCGAAGACCCCGAAGCCTGAGTTGAAGAACCCGAGTACATTGTCCTTGTAGGCAATGAGGGTGTTCCCGTACCTCGACCCCTTCGTGGCCTCCGTCCGCGCGTTCGCAAAGGTCCCGTTGTCCAAGAGTTGCAGCGTCTCGATCGACGACCTCGTGACGACAACAAGCGACTTGCTCAGTGGCACGAGCGCGGTGACGACGTCGGATGCTCGGTACGAGTTCAGGATCGGCCAGTCCTCGGGGAACCCCGCCTTGCTGTACCTGACGCTGTTCGGGTCCTCCGGGTCGCCGGAGATCATGATGTGGCTCTTGAAGACGCACCCGATCTTCCCAGACGGTCCAGGGTACCCACTCAGAGCATCGTAGACCTCGGAGAGCGCTCCATCGGCCTTCGTATCGGTGATCCTGGAGATTGGCAACGGCAGAGCGTACGCAAGCTGAAACACTCCAGCTTGATCCGCCTCATGCTCGTTGATCGTTCGCCAGACCACCACGCCGGCGATGTCTTCCTGGCTGAAGTCGGGTGCCCATTCAACGATCGGCCAGATGAAGTTGTGCGGAGACCACTCGTCCTCTTCGCTCGTCCAGTCTGTCCTGTCGAGTTCGATGTCTCCGGAACGCTGCACGATGAACGTAGTCGGCGAACTCATTCGACCGATCTGGCCGGACGTGTTGTAAAACGAAAGCGCCCACTCGTACTTGCGATCGAGCTGGTCGTCCTTCAGTGGGTTCCGGTCCTGCGTGGGGCTCGGCGGGACATACTTCGGGAACTCTTCGTCGAGAGGATCGAGGTTGTCCATCCCCCACGTGTTCGGGCGCCTGAAGTAGTCTGCCCACATGCCGTGAGCCCCGAGCGCAACGCGCACCTCTGGTGCCCGCGGGGTCTCGCGAACGCCGAGGAACGTGACGCCTTCGATCCCGTCCCACTTGTAGGGAGGCTCGTCAATCGACAAGAAGAGCATGAACCCGGCGTAGTTCAGCAGCTTCACCTCGCCGCTGAACTGCTTCAGAAGCACCGGCGTGTCGCCGCGAAGGTCCCACGCCTGCCAGTCGTCAGTAACGAAGACGCGCTTCTTGATCCCGAGCCTGTTCACGAACGCCGCCGATTGGACAACCTTCAGGCCGACCCACTCGGCTGGGGTCGCGAAGAGAACATTTTGCCCGCCGCGGTACCCGTACAGGTAGCCTCGGTTGTCCGGGAGCACGTTCACCGTGTGTGGCCCCAGGTGTCCCAGGGAGGGGAAGCGGCGACCATCTTCGCCGCGAACCGGCGAGAGGATCGTAACCCTCCGGGTGCCACTGCTCATCGGCGGGATACCCTCCGGTTCAGCGCGGCCACTGCCGACCTCGCCGCGATCAGGTGCTTCCCATCTCCGGTCTCGCCGTGCTTCGCGAGGCTTCGCATGACCTCGTAGAACCTGCCGTCGAAGTCGACTTCATCGTAGTACGAGTGAACCTGCTTGACCCCTGGCCAGCCGGTCACGGCAACGTTTTTGCGCTCCGTCGGAGAGCCTGCGTAGCTCAGCCCGACCGTCCCCGTCGTAGACTCGAACTTCGGAAGCCGCAGGATAGCAGCCTGATCAAGCTCGAAGTCTTTCGAGAGGTAGTCGGACCATGCGTTGCGACCGGCGACAACCCGGAGGCCGGTCTTCGAGTGCGTTCCGTGCACGCCGTCGATCGCCTCAATCGGTCCCTCGATGATGAAGACGGTGTCGGTGAACTCGTTCACGCCAACGGTGATCCTGCCCTTGTCGCCTGCGACGATTCCCGGGTAGTTCAGGATTGCGGAGGCCGGCGAAAGCTCGCTGATGAATGGCCCGATTCGGTTCGCGGTGTACGCCCGGTAGTTCCCGATCGTTGCCGGGTTTCCGCCGGCCGCCCCGACCTTCGTGAGCGTCGGCTCGATCGCCGGCGCCGGTATGTACGGGCACGTGATGTACGAAAAGGTGTCGGATGATTCGATTCCCGCCCCGGAGAACCTTGACCCTGCGCTCGGGTGGAGCCGTCTCGGGCCCCGGGCGATCGTATCAAGCGACGCCTTCGTGTGCGTCGGGTTCGACCGGACCTTGCCGAGCGGGCGTCCGGTCCTGGTCTTCGGGGCGTAGCGCCGCCGGCGGAGAGTCAGTACGGACGCTGTGATGTCTGCTTCGAGGGGGCGGTTCAAGTGGAAGTACCACGAACCGCCCCTGTCTTCGATGCCGTAGATCGCGATCGTCGCGTCGCCGTTTTCAAACTCGGCGTCGAGATACCGATCGAAGAACGTGTTCGGGGCCGCACTGAGCGAAAGCTCAAGGTCCCCGGCGACTCCCGTAGCGGTCACCGTAGTGACAAGCTCTGGGTCGATCTGGTAGAAGAAGGCGGAGTGCTGGTGCGTCCATGCCGAACTCGACAGGCGCTCCAGGATCCCCTGGATGAACTGGAGGTCGTTCGCATACGCCGGACCGACGCCAGAGTTCCGAAGGAACGTGATGATGTCCGAAACGCGCACGGGGATCTCCTACCCGCAGAGGTGGGTGGTCCAATGCCGAACCACCCACCTCGTTGCTGGTCGCCTAGAACTGGTTGAGAGCGAACCCGATCTCGTCCAGTTCGAGCCGGCACTGCCCGAACTGGTCAACAGCGCCGGGGTCGGCGGTGCACCAGCCCACGGCACGGTCGGTCCCCGCGGCGATCACCGCCGTGTGGTCCTCCAGCTGACCTTCCTGCGCCACCCCGCCGAGTCCGAGCGGAAGCCCGATCGCGCAGGCCGCGGCGCCGTAGTACTCGTACGGTCCGCCGACGACGACCCAGTACCAGTCGCCGTTCTGCAGGTCGGTGAGCGGCGTCGGGGTCGGCGCACCGCGGTTGGGACGAGAAGCCTTCTCGTCGTAGTAGTTCGCGAAGAGCCCGCCCTTGACCAGGATCGCCTGCGTGGCGGCCACGGACATCGTGCCGTCAGAGACCACGAAGCGGCCCTCGGTCAGGCCGCTCTGGACGCCGCGCACGGCGTTGTCCAGGTTGGTCCAGGCGCCACCGTTGTGCTGCACCAGCTTGAGCGTGAGCGACTGGTAGATGTCGTTCCCGACATCGTGGTAGATCACCTCTCGGATCGCGCCAGGGCGCTCGTGGTCGTCGGCCCCCAGGTCGTTCTGGGGGACGAAGTTGTTGGTCACGCGGTCCGCGAAGCGGCTCACGTTGAGCGGGTGGAGCCGGAAGGGCTCGTTCGGGTCTCGCTCGCGGAAGAATTCGTGTGCGTGGATCATGTCCAGAGACCTCCTACCAGGTGTCCACGGAGCCGCCACCGGTGCCGCCGAGGCGACCCTGGACTCCCAGGTTCGAGTACATCATGACCTGGCTCACGAGGGCGTGAGTCACGTCGGCGAACTGCGTGTCGGAGTACCGCTTCGGTCCGTCGATGGCGACGTCCACCTCGGGGTGGTGACCGATGTACATGCCCTGGATGTCGCCGGCTTCGAGCGACAGGTTCGGGTCCTCGGTGCCGGAGCCCGCGAGGTTGCCGAACTGGGTCCGCTGCGCCTCCGCCGTGATCGCGATCCCGCACTCCGCGGGAAAGTCGCTCTCTTCGACGATCGGACAGCCCAGGAGCTGGACCTGATGGGGCACACCGGCGTTCACCGACGGGTCAATGCCGCCAGCGCCGCGGAAGGCGAACAGCTGGCTCATTGCGCGGAGCACGTTCAGGTGGATCGCGCTGTTGACGAGGAACACGTTCGGGAAGAGCGTGCCCTGCTTGCAGTCGGTCAGCAGCTGGAGCATCGTGAAGATGCCTCGGACCAGGTTGCCGCCCAGCGCGTCGCCGAACGCCTGACCGACGGTGTGCTGCCGGCTCTGGTTCTGCCAGTACGGCGTGGTCGCCTTCGGGATGCGGCCGACGACCGCGGTCTGAGCCGCCGGCGCGGCGTCCTCGATCGCGTTCAGGATGCCGAGCGGCTCCTTGCCGCCGGTGCCGTTCAGCGTGTAGAAGGCCAGCCGGTTGCGCAGCGTGATCATCATCTGGCGGAAGCGACGCTCCTCCAGGCTCATGATCGCGGACTGCCCGCGGTTCTGCCACTTCTTCGTCCACTCGACCGTGAAGGGGATCGCGCCCCAGGCCCAGGTGAACTCAGCCGCGGTGTCGCCGGGCTGGAAGTCCTTGCCGACCTTGTCGAGGTCGGTGAACCACGTCAGGTCCCCGGTCTCCTGAACGAAGAGGGGCTGGACGATGGTGTGGCCGCCGTCGACGGGCTGGACGAAGCCCTTCCGACCGAACCACGAGTTGGTGACGTTGGCGTTGGAAACGAGGTCGACGATCGACCCCATGCGCGACAGCATGGTCGCGAGCAGAGCCTCGTCCGTACGAGGGTCTCCGCTGAAAAAGACGGGCATTTCAGCCTCCTGGTCAGAGCTTGTTGCTTGCCGAGTAGTTGTTCAGTTCAGCCTTGACGAAGTCAGCGTTTTCGGGCTGCTCTCGCCACTTGCGCGCGTTCTTGAAGGACATCTTCCTCAGCGACGTCTGCTGCTCCATGACCCGTTCCCTCGTCCACTCGTGCTCCTGACCCGTCGGGCTCGGCGGCGTCGGTGCGCCAGAGCCTGCGGGGTCCACGGGCGGCTTCTTCAGCGAGTCGGCGCCGTGGTTCGACGCCGGGAAGTAGAGCGATGACGCCTCGTCGATCGAGAGTCCGCCTTGCGTAACCGCCTTGCGGAACTGCTCCGACTTCGCCTCATAGAGGTCGTTGCCCACACGGGACTTGACCGAACTGAGGTGGCTGTCGATGGCGCGCTTGTTGAGGGCGCTCTGGACGCGGTCGTTGAACTTCCTGTCTTCCTCTGCCGGGTCAGGCTTCGGAGCCAGGGAGTTCCTGATCTCTTCAGGGAGGCTTTCGGGCTTCCCGTCCCACGTCTCGGTATCGAACAATGCCATCGCTTGCTTCCTTTACGCTGAGAGAGATTTTTGGTCAGTCGACGTCACTTCGTCGATTCGGGACCCCTTTTTCTTGGCGACGTCCAGAGTCTTCTTGCGAAGGCTCTCCGAACTCTTCATCTGGGAGAGCATCTTCATACCCTCTTCGACTTCAGCCTCGAACTTGCGGTCCTTCTCTGCCTTCTGGTCTCTCTTGAACGTGCCCCCTTGAACGAGGTGGTCTGAGTTGGTTTCCAGTTCCGTGAGTCCATTATTCTTCAGGACTTCCAGGAACTCTTTCCTTGATCCGACTTCGATGTGCTGCATCTTGATACTGCCGTCGCTGTTCCGCATGACCTCGCCGGTCTTCGGATCACGAACAGGGGGCAGGGTCCACGGGGCGATCTTCATGCCGCCCTCGTAATTCTTTGCCCAGGACCTCGCCGGCACGCTCTGAATGAGCGTCGCCGGCGATTCGCATTCTTCGCAAAGGACCGGAGCCCGCATCGCTACGTAGTTACGAATGCGCTCGGTCACGTGACCTTCTTCGCATTTGTACTCGTAGCGGAATGGCATTCTGGTCAGCGTCCTCTGTTCGTCGCGCCAGCACTGGCGCTAACACTATCTTGCACGCCTGCGCCCGCGCTGTCAACCCCATCCCCGATCCGGGCCGAAGTGCCTGATTCTCCTCCGGTTCCGCCACCTAGGCTGCCCGGGGAGGGCACGCCCGGGCCCGCTTCCTCTGCATCCCCGCCCGAGAGGACCCGCGAAGGCCACCCGTTGAGCGCCGCGATCAGCTTCGAGACCTCCTTCGGGTCGAAGTGCTGCAAGAGTACCGGGTTCGCAAACAGCTCCTTCAGCTGCTGAACCATCATCAGTCTGCCCGCCAGCGGGTCGGTTGCCGCCCGATTGACGGCGCTCATCGTGTAGTTCGCGATGCCGGAGACGGAGTCTCGGTCCATCGTGAAGCTGATCCCGTTGGACGTCACGACGAACTGCGACGACCCGTACTGCATGATCAGCCATGTCGCGATCAGGGCGACGTCCATGTAGGCGTCGTAGAGCTTGCCCATGATCTCGCTCTGGCGCTTGTCCATGAACGAGGCTTCCTGCACGAAGGCGGTTGCGACCTTGTTCGACTCGCCGGAGCCCTGCGACGTCGAGGTCGCCCCGGTGTTCCTGCTGAACGACTGGTCTGCCAACTGGTCCATCTGCACCAGCGACGTCGGGAACTGCCTCGTGTGCGAGACCGTCGGGTCGAATCGCGGGCCTCCGTACCTGATGATCCGCCGCGTGAAGTTCCCGGAGGCGATCTCCTCCGTGGTCTCGTCGTCGATCACGACCGACTCGGGGATCCACATCGCGTCGGACGCCGACCACGCGGCGTGCTCCCGCACGGTCCTGCGCACCCAGGCACGGTCCTTCATGTCGTCCCACGCGAAGGAGATGTATGACGGCGTGAACCACATGAGCGGGTGCGTGTCGTCTGCGCGGATCACGGTCCAGCGGTTCGGGATCGCCAGCTTGTCCAGCGGCAGGATCCACTTCCCGCTGACCATGTCGATCACCCCAAACAGGCCCGACTCTTCCGGCTTGCTCGGGTCCTGGCGCACGTAGACCTCAGCGAGGACGGCCAGCTTCTGGTTCGTCATGGGCCGGAAGCTGGTCAGCTTCACGTTCCCGAACTTGATCGCCTCGGTGCGCCCTCGCACTTCGACCGTGTCCAAGTGCTCCTTGTAGCCGTACTGCCGCTCGACCTGGGCCGGCGTCCTGAGCACGAGGTGGGCGATGTAGTACGCTTCCTCCAGGCTCCCGATGTACGGGTCGGTCACGACGTGACGCGGATCCACGTACTCCGTCCGCGGCGTGCTCATGTTCGAGAGCGTCGGCATGTCGTTGATCTCGACGCTCTTCATCATCTCCGGGGTCAGCTGAGCGACCTGAGCGATGTCGATCGCGGGCATCTGGTCGGGCGGAACCTCGTCGAGCCGGATCGGGCCGCCCTCGTCGGGGGAGCTTCCGTCTCTGGAGGGGTCGGCGCCCACGTCGGTGACGTCATCGAACGCCCGCTGCCACGCCACCGTGTTCGGCATCGCCGTCTTCAGGAACCCGCACGGCGAGTACACGCAGCAGCGATGACCCTGCGAGACCTTCCTGGTCATCTTCATGCGCTTCGCCAGCTGCTCCAGGAACGCCTCCATCCCGAGCGAGTTGTCGAGTCCTGCGCGGTCTGCGTACTCGATGTCGAGCCACGGAGGCACGCCGAGGAATCCGATCTCCCGCACGAACCGGTCGATGCGGCGCGCGAACGGCGCGATCGCTCGCAGCTCCCCGTCGGTGATCTTCTCCTGCGGGTTCAGCAACTTCTGCTGCCTGTCGATCAACGGGTGCACCTCGCTCACGAGGATGTTGAGATCGGACTTGATCACCTCCCACCAGTTCGTTCCATCGCTCATCGCCTGATCTCCATGTGCTTCTTGATGATCTTACGAAGGCCGGGACTCATCGCCCCGAGCATCGTCTCATCTGCTTTGTGTGTTTCATGTGAAGCCTCAACGACCGCGCCCAGTCCTCTGGAGCGCATCCACACGATGAGTTCCCAGAGGAGGGCGCACATCATGACCATGTCGTCGAAGTAACGCTCTCCGGTGCGCTCTGACTTTGTCTTCAGAGCTTCATACTTGCCCTTGTCGTTCTTTACGAACCCCTCAGCGTCCCACTCGAATCGCTCGTCCACGATGGTGATCAGGTCGTTGTGGTACGCCTTCCTGAACGCAATCAACAGAGGCTCACGAGAAGCGGGGGTTTGCAGGAACCACACAGCCTTCAGGGTCTCTGTGTACCCCTTCGTGCGGCGCTCCTGCTCGTAGTCGTGACCGTGCCCGTAGTGCTCCCACGCTTTCAGCGCGACCTTCCCGGGGCCGTTCAGCTCTCCGATCACGTATGTGTCCGCGTGCCCGTAGAACGACACCGCTTTCGCGATCTCGTCCGCGCTAATCTCCGGGTCGATCCGCGTCCGACGCACAGCGCAGACGAGGCCGTCGTTCACTCGCGCTACGCCGATCGGCGAGTAGTCGCTGTCGTTCAGCCCGTCCGCAAAGTCGCCGGCGACCGCGTAGTACGCCTTCTCACCAGGAGGGAGTGGGGGCGGGTCCCACATATACCAGCCGCCGCGGACAGTGTCGCGGAACCCCACACTGTTCCGTACGGTCTGGACCTGCGCTCCGAACCCTGTCGTGGTCCACTCGAACTCACCGATGCGGTCCGCCGCCCTGCTCGCCTGGAGCCTCATGAAGAACCCACCAGAGACCAGTCCGAGCGATTCTTCGTACGTGTACGGGTACTCGGTGTGAACGAGCAGCAACTCGTCCAGCTCTTCGATCTTCCGCCGCCTGAACCCTACCTGCTCTGGTGTGAGCCTAAGTTTGCGAGCGTAGTCCTTTTCGCAGATCGGGTGCGGCTCGCCGTCGTCGCCGATCTCAAAGTCTGCAAACCTCCCGGCCGGGTTCGTTTCCTGCCTAGGTCCTGGTACAGGGTCGCCAACGTTACTCGCAAGCGACGCCGCTCCGAAGAACTGGAAGTCAACGTACGAGAGGACGGCGATGCGGTTCAGCTCGTGTGCCTGCTCGTCGTTCGTTCCCTCGTGCGCAATTACGTTGCGGGTCGACGGGTACACCGCGGGCAGGATCGCCTGATTGATGTTCGACCAGACCTCCCCGCCTCCAACCCGCTCGTACTTCCCCGCCTCTGAGATGATGACCAGGTTGTACCCTGTGGCGCCGACCTTCTGCACGCCGCCGCTCTTGATGTCCGCGTGCCTGATCTCCCAGGCCGAGCCGTTCGCGAGCGCGAGCTTCCCCTCGGTGTAATTCTCCTGGATGAGCGGTGGGTACAGGTGCGGCCACTTCGCGTTGAGTTCCCGCAGGTCAGCGGCGATGTCTCTGAGGTGGTCCTTCGCGTCGTCCTTCATCGGCAGGTGGAGCAGTGTCGCCCAGACGTCGATGTTCGCCCCGCAGAGCACGCTGAACTTCTTCCAGAACGTCGTGCTTCCGACCTTACGCGGCTTCGTGCGAGTGATCCAGTGCTTGTCCGTGGTCAGGCGCGGCTTGTGTACAACCTTCCCTCTGCGCACCCGTAGCGTGGTCTCTGGCACATGCGGGTCGTCGTTGGCCCACCTCTCCAAAAAGGGGCCGTAGCACTGGCGCTGGTAGCGGGAGCGGGGGTCTATCCCATCGAGGTCGAAGGGGATGATGTCCTTCTTGATCAGGCCCTGGGCATCTTCCGAGGTCAGCTGCGAGTTCACCGTCAGGAACGTCCGCATCCACTCCTTCGGCTTCTTGAGCGCCATCTTCCTGGCCTCGTCGCGCGTACCTCTGCGGGTCCCCTTCTCTGTGCCATTCTCGTTGTGGAGGTCGTCTTGAAGCTCGACCTCATCGCGCGATGCTGTGATCACGTCCAGGGAGGGGAGCGATGCGTCAGGCTTTGACTCGATTACTGAGTCGAGGACCTTGTGCGCTCTGGTTCCAGCCATGACCACTGCGAACGCGGCCTGTACGTACCAGTGGTTCGCGGGCAACATCTTCCGCAGAAGCTCTGTGCTGGAGCGGATCTTGTCGTCGAGCTGCTCTCGGTCCGCGTTTGTGCAGTCGAGAGCAGAGCGGCGAGAGACAGCGGCGGCGAGGTCTCGCAGGGACCAGGAGTCTACCATTCGATCTTTTCGCCGTAGGCACGTTGGATCTTTTTCGGCTTGTCTTCCTTCAATTCAAGAAGGGTTTTGAGTGCCTTCAACCGGATCGCTGGGTCTTCGACAAGCGTTTCGCTGACGACCTTACCTTCGCCGTTGCGGACGATGGTTCGTTTCACTCCTTGTGTTGCGAGGTCAATGATCCCTGCCAGTAGCGCATCATCCGTTGCGCCGAGGCGTTCCATTGCCTTTGCGAGCTTGTTCTCGCGCGTGGGCGCAGGTGTATCTATGTCGCGCGTAGTGGGCAGGAAGGTGACGTTACTGTCTTCCATGCCTGTAGTGTAGCGGCTTGTTTTGCGTTGTCAAGTGGGATGTTGGAAGGGTCATTGTCGATGGGTTTTGAAAAATTGCCAATCCGGTTGAGGGTGGGATACTGATTATTATTACGGTCCACCCCGACCGTCGTGCAGTTCATTGTACCCCATGCGTGCGTGAAGGGCAAGAGAGCTTACAAACGCTTACAATTCTCAGCGACCCACCTTCGCAGACGTAGCATAGCACACTTCGACCAACAAAGGTCAATGCTTACAATTGCTTACAATCGATAGCTGGCATGAACCTTGCACCCGCGTGTGTGCGTCACTCTGATCTCCATGTGTAGATGAGAATGATTCTCAATCTCAATATAGATCGAAAGAATCGTGATCTTTGTTTGACAGGCTCAATCCGTTCGTCGTAGTCTTTGACTACGACGAACGGAGCGCAGTGATGCAAGATCGATACCAAATCTTTCACGACAAGACCCGAAACGCATGGTACGGGGTCGATCTGGAGCGGCGGGAACGCTTGACGAAGGCCCGACTCAGCGGCCAAACGCGCTGCACCCCCTACTGCCGAACCAGAGAAGAAGTTCAGGAACGCTTGACTCGCAAATAAACTCCTGTAAGCTAGTCAACAGTTGAGGTTCATTGATAATCGAATACGGTTGAGGGGCGCCAAAACGGCGCCAGCCCAGGAACCACGCGGACTAATGATCCGTAGTATTGCCAGCGCATTGAGCGCTCACGGTTAACGCTACGGGTCAGTCCGCGACGGAGAAAGCATCCACGCGCTTGACGGCGCCTCTCAACCGTGCGATATTCATGAGCACAACAGGGCAAGTACGGTGTGGATTCACCCGAAAAACGCTAAGTAGTTCATTGAAATCCTGCGCGACCCTACGTGCTTTACGCACGGCTTACGAGCTAAGAGGGTCGGCTACATATTGAAGATGGTACGCCCGGACCGAAACGCGGGCTGAACGCAAGGCGCGTCAATCATGGTGACCGTTGTCAAGGCAGGCACTTTTGATTTTCGCACCGAAACAAGCGTCACTGTCAAGGACCGCAGCGTTTTGAATCATGAACTAGGCTGCTCCTTTCGCTAATCAATTGCCCCGCATGGCGGTGTGTACCCTGGTAGCGTTATAAGAGGGCCCCTACTTCACCAGACGTACTGAACGGCGCGACATACGTGGAACGGTTAGCCCACGGGTGAATCGATGGCCGGACGGTCATCATGATTGACGCGCCTTGCAAGCCGATTGTGTCACTACTGCGGACCATCACGGTCCAATGGAGGTGACATATGGACGAACTCGAACTCCTGAGCAGGATCACGGACCCGCGCAAGCGCCCCCCCGTGGACGTGAGCGTGCGTGAGCTTGTCACGGACGAGTATGGTGACGTTATCTGTGCGCTCTCGCACGGAATCGTCAACGAAGTCGAATACCGCGAGCGCAACGCCACGATCGTGAAGCGCTACTAGAGACCTACTACCGCAGGGAGGACCTTGCGGGCAGTAGTGACACAATCGGCACACTACCCAGGAGGCAGCCATGAGCAATAAGCGTCAGCAGCGTAAGCGTCGGAACCGGCGCAAGGCAAAGCAACGTTCGAAGCGCGGCATGGAGATCTCGCACGAAGAGGTAGTGCCGTTGCCGGTGCCGTCGGCGCCGATGCCCATCCGAACGTCCGCTGAGCGGCTGTTCAAGATGTGCCAGACCCGACCGCAGCGCTTCTCGAAGACTCGGAACCTGCAGATCATGAGCGGGAACCGGGAGTGGCGCGAAGATGAGCAGCGGTACGTCGGCAAGAATGCACACAAGCGCAGCCGCATCACGGCGCGTGAGTGCCACTACGACGGCGTGACCACGGAATTCCGACGGGACCGGCGCGAACAGACGCCTTACTCGCGGGATATCTACGGACCACGTGAGCGCAAGGTGACACACGGCGAATGCACGCCGGTCGGCAGCAACGAACACTTCTTCGACCATGTAGACTTCCACGTCGCAACGTGACATGCGACGGGGGGACCGTAAAAAGTCCCTCCGTCATTGCATGAAACCGCTAAACCCCTGGTATCGCTAGGCTTTTCAGGCCAGCGCGAAGTGTGCAATGTGGGAAAACCTAATGATTCCGGCACAATCGGCTAACCGTGTGAACTTTCTAATGGAGAAGTGATGACAAATGCTTACGTTGAGATCCTTCGCTCCACCGCGTCGAAGGACATCATCGCGATCGACATTGAGTGTCACGGTGCCGTCTTCAAGACGGCCAACGTCGACGATGTTCCGAAGATCCTCGAACTCCTGAAAGCTGTCAACTACGACAGCGGATACGGATACCAGGAACTCGGCGGGACCATCTGGCTCAGTGACGGCTCTTGGTACGAGCGCGGTGAGTATGACGGCTCCGAGTGGTGGGAGCACAAGTTGCGCCCCCCGCTTCCCTGGAGCTAGTGAATAAGGGCCATGTACACTGGTTTGACCCGGTGTGCATCCCCGTGTACACTGGTTTACACGATGGAACTTTAGTGAGTAATGACCGCTCGGATGGGCGCCCCTCCCTGATTGCACGTTTGCCCGTTATCAACAGAGAAGGCGGGAACTGAACTGCAACACTAGGGGAGACTTACTTATTTAAATTTACACAATGACGAATGTAGTAGTACTAAAAAGGGTAAGGATATCAGCCAGATAACCCCCTCCGTGTACTCCATGCAAACAGGGAGGGGATTTTCGACCGAACCCCCCTGGCGCCCCCGTCAGAGCGGTTACACTTCCTCCCGCAAACAGGGAGGGGGAGGGGAATCCCCTCCGGGTCATATGGCACAAAGTGGAGACGTCTAGCGTTTTCCCTGTTTGCGTAAATTTTTCGCCTCTCCGATCCCCGATCGTTGTCATACTGCACATGCGTACAGTTTGAGAACGTGCAAACAGGGAGGGGGTGGCCTTCGACCCTAAGCCCCCTCGCAAGGAGCCGAACATGAACCCCTTCGGTATCATGGTCACGATCGTCTGCCACAAGTGCCGACGGACCGCGAAGTGCAGACGGCGACACGTCAAGGTGTTCGTCTGCCGATGCGAGACCCTCATGACCGAGGACAACATCACAACGATCCACGTCGGATCGTTGAAGCTGGAGAAGCCGTCGTGAGGGTTTACGTTGTGATCTCAACAAACGGCCGGATCTTCGGGGTTTACTCGTCGCTAGAATTGGCCAAAGAGCGCGTGACAGACGTCCGCTCCTATCGCGACTATAGAGACGAGTGCGTGGAGATCTTTGAGGAGGAACTCGATGAGTTCCCTGTCATCTACTAAGGAGAAGCCGTCATGAAAGACCCCGAGAACGACACTGTCATGAAGTTCATGGCGACGATCAGGCACCACGACTCCCCGTGCATCTACAAGGCGGCGGTCGTCGCCTACCTCGTGCTCCAGGACGGAGTCAACATGCACGTCGCGGAGGGCCTCGTGAGGACCAACCCGGAGATCGTCGCGAACTGCCACAACATGCGCAGCTACACCTACTACTGCGCGACCCTGCTGCTGAGGACCCTCTAATGCGCTACGTGATCTACATCACCGGGCCGGGCGGCGTACGCACCCTTTACGCAACCTTCGCCCGTCTCTCGGCGGCGATCAAGTGCGCGAACGGGATGCGGACGAACAAGGATCAGTGGCCGGTTGTCCACGATGCGCGAGACCTCAAGATCGTCCACAACGGCCGACCCGTGATCGATCTCTCGACCCTCTCGACCGAGGACATGACGCGCCTGCTGAACCAGATGGCGGAGGCACAGCCCGACCTGTTTAAGGAGGTGATCAAGTGATCTTCACCTGCCGAACGGTCCCGAGGGCGGCGCACGCCCCGACCGCGCTCGGCCAGCACACGATCACCTCCCTTTTGGAGTACGCCGAAACAAACACCGAATGGTTCAACCAGCGCGCAAGGATGATCGCCGGAAACGCGCCCGGGGCTCTGCTCATTCTCAGCCATTGGAAGCCGGGGGCCAACCTTCCCCCCGCGTGCGTACGTGCCCACAGGCGCCTGCGTACGTACGCGTATCCGCCTTCCTACCCTCAACCGGGGGCCTTGCTTGCTTGGATGGTGCGAAGCCGTCTGACAGCGGCTGAGGCGTCCTACCACGCACGGAGCGAAAACGGCATCTGGCGCTTGACACTCCGGCTCACTCGTGTAGAGTAGTTACACAACAGGGCAGCCAACCCACAACATTGACCGACCGCCACACTGCCCGGCGGTCATGGAGAGACTGACATCATGACCGACCTCGACCCCCGTGCATTCCTCGCCGGCCTGACCCCCGAGCAGCAGGCGCAGTTCGCCGCTGCCTTCTTCCAAGAGGCGCCCGATGCGGTGACCGCTCACCTCGCGGCATCGCCCGCGGCTCAGGCCCTCGCGGCCACCGTGGTCAAGCCGAAGCGCAAGAGCCAGCGCGGCCCGTCCTTCTGGGACAAGGTCTTCGCCGACGAGGGCGTCATCGCCGGCATCGCGACCCACCTCGGACTCGAAGAGGGCGCGACCTCCTTCGAGGTCTTCGCCGGACTCCAGGCCCGCATGGAGCGGCCCTCGATCACCGGGACCTTCGACCGCAAGGACGCCGAGGGCCGCGTCCACAAGATGCGCATGGTGCTCATCGACGAGACCGGCAAGTCCACCGCGTCGATCCAGGGCAAGATCGAGGACATCGCGACCGCGTCCGACACGAAGGCGCTCACCGCCGCCGTTGAGGCCGCGCTCAAGGCCGTCACGAAGGCGCGCGCCCTGCCCGAGACCGAGTCTGCCGAACTGACGACCGAGATCAACGCTGCGAAGGCGAGCCGCGAGGCTCAGCTGACCGACGCTGCGACCCCGCCCGAGGCGCCGCCGGCGGCCGAACTCCCGGCCGACGTTCCCCCGGCTCCGCCCGCCTAGGGCACGGATGAGCGCCGGGCCTGCCGACCCCTCCCAGCGAGGCAGGCTCGGACGCTCAGGGGAGGCCGTGGTGCAAATACGTGGACGCACGTAGAGGTAACTCGCATTGCGACCTTCCCCTGAGCGGTAACTCTTACCGCAGGCTTCTCCGCCTTTATGTTCAGGAGGATACATGGACGTTGTTTGCTCGAACTGCAAGCGCACGCTTTGCCCTAACTTCACAATCCAGAACTCGGTCCGCGTGGCCCTGGAGTGCAAGTGTGGCGAGCGCGCAAACCACTACGTCGCTCAGGACGGGTCACTGACCGAGCGCAAGCCGGTCCGGTACAAGCCACCTGCCTACTTCGAGTCGCTCGAAAACGACACGGCGACCCTGCGCGAGAGCGCGCAAGCTCTGAAGGAACTCCGCGTCCTCTATGACAGCACGGGCGAGCGGATCCACGCGCTGAACCAGATGCGGATCCCCGTGATGGACCGCGAGCGGACCAGGGTCATGCGCGAAGTCATGGGCTCCAGGGTCATGACCACGGCGGGAGGTGATCCCGTCAAGGCGATCGAACTCGTGCTGTCGAGGATGGACCCGGACTCCGCCGCCGAACTGCTCCAGAGCATCATGGCCCGGATGCAGTCGTGAACAAGCTCATGCGACTGTTCATGGTGGCGGATACAGAGACGCTGTGGGTGGTCTCCGCCGGCCACCATAACCACGCGAAGAAGTTGGTTCGAAAGAAGCACCCACTCGCTGGCCGCCTGACCGCAACGGCGATCGACAAGCGCGGCGCAATACTCTTCGACATGCCGTTGTGTAAGGGTATGAGGTCATGACCACCGACCTCGAACAAGCCCCCGAGGGCTGGCGCTGCCCGAACTGCAAATTCAAGCTGGCGAACGTCTCGCACAAAGAGAAGTGCGTCGAGGTCACTTGCCGCGGGTGCTTCCACAAGCAGACGATCGCACTGCTGGCGCCGACCGCTCCGAAGGTCGTCAAGGAAGTCGAGGTCGTCAAGACCCCCGACGTGGACTACGGGAAGGCGGACTTCTACTTCGACCAGACGAACATGATCACCGCACCCCGGACGTGGTACAACGGGCGAGGACTGTTCCTTCGACCTGAGCACACCGACGTCGTCTGTGCCTACGTCACGAAGGACGGTCAACATATCAGGTTCCCGGCGAACCTGCATAACATTGAGGTGATCTCCAGGGAAGGGATCGCGAAGCGACACCTGAGCGGGATCGCCGGCGAGAGGTTCACCAACACGTTCATGGACCGCTGGCACGAACTCGAATGGCGTAAGCAGGAATTCGAGAGGGCCGAGCGTGTCAAGCTCAAGAAAGGGAAGGACGAGTTCACCCTCTTCGGGCAGCCGGTCGAGATGCCGGTTGACTCCTGGGTTGATACGCACACAGCGGACGGTCGACACTTCTACTACCAGCAGAAGGCGGCTGTCGTCCTTGCGGTTAGGGTCAAGCGTGCCCTCCTGGCGTACGAGCAGCGGACGGGCAAGACCCCGACCATGCAGGCGATCATCCAAGAACTCAAGGACAACGGAGAGATCGACGTCGTCATGGTGATCGCCCCCGTGCGGCTGCTGAACACGGCCTGGGAGGATGAGTTCGAGCGGTACTGGCCCGAGAGCAAGCGCGTGATCATGCGCTCCGAGAAGTCCAGGCTCGAAGCGATCAACTATGAGCAGGACGTGTACCTGTCCTCCTTCGAGTCGGCATCGGTGAACTGGTCAGTAATCCGCAGACTCCACCACCCTTCTCGTGTCATGGTGATCTGCGACGAGACGATCAAGCTCAAGAACCCGAAGGCCCGGCGCACGCTCGGGACCATGAGGATCTCCCAGGAGGTCGACTACTTCTACGAATTGAGCGGCGCCCCGGTGTCGAGGCTCCACGAGGATGTGTGGGCGCAAGCGTACTGCATCGACCCCGGTATCCTCGGAGATCACTACGACGCCTTCTCGAACAGCTTCTTCTCCGAAGACTACGCCGGCCGCAAGGGGTTCCGCAAGCACCGGAAGGCGACCTTCCACGAGCTGACGAAGAACTTCATGTTGCGATGCACGCGCGGCGAGGCGGAACAGTTCAGCGGACGCGATACCTACACGGTCAACGTCAAGCTGAAGGCCAGCGCAATGCAGGCCACGGTCTACCACGAGATGCTGAACTCTTACATGGCGGTCCTCGAAACGGCGACTGGAGCGGAACTCGAATCCGAGGCGCAGAACATCCTGGTCCAATTGCTACGCCTGCGAGAGATCCTGAGCGGCTTCTTCTCCTTTGAGGTGGGGCCGGACGTCTTCGCGCGAGCGCGCATCCCGGGCAACCCGAAGGTCGAATGGCTCAAGGGCAAGCTGGACAGCAGCCCCGGGCAGCAGGGGATCATCTTCTGTGAGTTCAACGAAGGTGAAGCGATTATCGCGGACACTCTGGATGAACTCGGGATCAAGTGGGGCGGGCTGTTGCGCGCAACGCGTGAGCGCTCGGGGCACTACGGTCAGCGGGCGTACGGGAGCCGCGACGACATCTTCGCCGACCACGTGCGAGACTTCCAGGCTGGAGATATCCAGATCTTCGTGGGCAAGCACAGCAGCATCGGTCACGGGTTGACGCTCAGCGCCGCTGACTGGGCTGCCTTCTGGAACATGGGGTTCAACTCCGACAACTACGATCAGGCGAGGATGCGACCCGTCGCTGGCGGGAAGTGTGCGCTGATCTATCACCTCATGATCGCGGGGTCTATCGAGACCGAACATATCTACCCCGCACTACGGTCTCGCGGCGACATGAAGGCGACCGTTTTGCAGGATGCCGCACGCCAGGGCTACTACTCCTTCTTTGAGCAGCTGAGCAAGGAGACGCTCCAGGTGGCAGCAGCGACCGAGTACGACAACGACACGCTCGAAGTCGAGGCCCGGAAGATCACTGGGTACTCCGGGAGCCTCGTCCTGAGCGACCTCCAGACGTGGCTGCGCGGCGACAGTCCGGTCCTCGCACGCCTCGACATGGTGCGCAGCGCAGGCTCGACCTCGAACGCGTACCGCAAGGTGATCGGAATCTACTCGAAGAAGCTGGATGATGAGTCGCAGGTCATCGCATCCCTCGCCGAGAGCGCGAAGGTGCATGGATGGGATTGGGAGATGTTCCTGACCGAGGTATGCGACCGCCTCATCGTGGCGAAGCATGACCGAAGGACGGACGACAAGATGTTCGACCTCATGATCGCGTACCTCCGCATGAAGTGCGTGAACGACATTGGAGTGGCGTGATGGGTAAGCGATGCTCGCTCTGCGGGAGCAGGGTCTGGTTCTGGCAGAAGTATTGCGCGACCTGTGGTATGCCGCGGTGGTGGCGATGACCACCCCATACCAGAACATGCTCGAAGATGCGTCAGAATCTCTGGCGGACGCAATCTACGTCGCACGCAACGCGAACGACCACGCACAGGCGACTGAAGCTGAGAAGATCTTCTACTCGACCCTGCTCCTGAACCACAGGCACAAGGTCGAAGAGCGACAGCGCGCCACAGGCCGCGAGGACCTTGAGCGCATCTTGCGAAACGCGGGAGTGAAGTGATGAGTACTGAACCAGGACCATTGCCTGAAGGCGCCGACGCTGACTACCCAGACCGCGCCGACGAACTCGAGGCCGAGCTCAAGGCGTCGAAGGAGCGGGTGGGGGATGCCCGCATCATGGCCGGGCTTATCCTCAGCGCTTACGACCCTGCGACTCCGGCAGACCGAGCGGCGCCGACCGCGGCGGCGGCAATCGAACGGGCGCACCGCTTCCTGTTGGACACGAAGCCCACCGCCCTCAGGTTTGAGGAGGGTGGGTGATGGGGTGCTGCAAGAACGATCCGCGGTGCTACGCCAGGGCGCACAGTCGGCCATGCACCTGCGTCGAAGCGCCGCCCCCGGACGAACTCGCCCGCCTCCGCGCGCGCGTCGAGGAGTTGGAGCAGGTTCAGGGCGTCGGTGCTGAGGAGTACCTTGTGATGCGGCACCGGGCACATGAGGCCGAGCGGCTGCTCAAGACGTCGAATGACGAGGTAGCAGAACGTGAGCGGGACGAGGCGCGCGAGCAGGGGCGACGGGCGGGGCTGCTGGACGCCGCGAACAGGCTGAACGCGAACCCGCCTCAGCCGCACACGTCCGACGAAGCCCCGGTGTTCTACTCGGGCTTCATCTGCGGAGTAGAGGCCGCCGTGGACGTGCTCCACTCCCTCGCTGCCGACACGGACGAGCCCGACGAGCCCGACGACCTCGCGGCCGGTTCGCAGGAGCCGCGGGAATGACCCTCGACGCCGCCCTGGTCGCGGCTGCGGAAGCGACTGACTAACCGGCCGGGAGGCCATTGGAGAAGACCATGATTGACGACAAAGCCCGAGACCTTTCCTTCGCCTTCCGCCTGCTCGCCACCCTGGGCTGGACCGCGCTGTGCGGCATGCTCTGGATATTGTGGGTGGGCTCGATGGCCGACCCGGCGAACGGTGCCAGCGAGGAGG
>Ga0208012_1000054_pt1 | contig 46401 bp, 51 predicted proteins | sample 15BtaG_FD_184090 | JGI IMG/M metagenome (GOLD analysis project Ga0208012, IMG submission 184090) | Marine viral communities from the Subarctic Pacific Ocean - 15B_ETSP_OMZ_AT15312_CsCl metaG (SPAdes) (version 2) | ecosystem: Environmental > Aquatic > Marine > Oceanic | place: Pacific Ocean... | reverse complement strand
GGAAAGATTAGCAGAGGATATTTCCAATGCAGAGTCAGAAATTCAAAAAGTTATTGCAGGTCTTCCAGCTCCTACAACGGAGAAGGAACAGGGAATGTCTGAACTTATAGCTCTAAAGGCAGAATTGAATGTAGCCAGAGCAAAGCTTAAGCGTATTAAGGCTCTTCCTGGGACTACAGATATGCGTCTTGCTGCTATTAATAAGATACAGGAGGATTACTATACAAAAATATTAAAGGGAACAAAAGCTACAGAGCACAAAGAAGCTGTACCAGGACTTGAAAAGCAGTACAAAACTATGCTGGAACAGCATGGACATACAACGACCAAAAGTATTCCTCTAAATAAAGATCTACAGGATCTTAATAATACCGCATTTGCAGCCAAAGCATCTAAACGGGAAAATGATGTAACCAGAGAGTTGATACAAAGTGCGTCAAATGGAGAAACGCTCATGGCAAATCCATTTATACAGGATTTTGGTAAAACTTTAGAGAGACCAGAGGTAAAGGAAAAAGAACCTACTATTGCTAAGCAAAATCAAGAAGGTTTAGAAGAAAATGCTTTGGTAGAATATAAAGATTCCAATGGGCAAGCACAACATGGAAATCTTAGAATAACCACAGATCAAGAAGGGAATGCTACATATGGAGTATGGAATGGTGAAATAGAGGTACCAGTAGAAAGAGATAATATTACACTTATAGTACCAATTGAGGAAGTTAAAGCTGAAAATGCTACTTCTCATGGAAAGCAACAGAATGCTAAAAATGAGAAGAAAGAGCAAGAAGCGGAAAAGGCTAAAAAGGCTAAGGAGGAGGAGGAGGAAGGGTCCGATGATGTAGATGATCTATTTTCTAAATTTGACGAACCTGTAGTACCTGTAATACCTGTAGTAGATGATGCTCTATTCGAAAACGCAGAAGAAACTGCTGAGGAACATGCGCCAGAAGAAACAGGAGAAGTAAAAGCAGACGTGGGGCCTGAAGTAGTTGTAGAACCTGAAGTAGTTCCAACTGTAAACACTTCATTTGAAAATGCAGAAAAGGTAGAACACGATAACCAAGATGGAAATTCAGGTCCTAAAACAGAAGAAAATACAACTGAAGAAGAAGCAGTTGAGCCCGAACCAAGTTTTACAGATGCTAAAAAGCCTATATCCTTAATAGGATCTATAAGGAATGGAATACACATAACGGATCTCTTTCTTAAGTATATAAATTCTCTTCCCTCTATATTTTTTGAAAATAAAGAGGTTAGATACGAAATAGATTTCGATTCAAAGTATTGGTACGCAAGCTCTATAATAAAAGATAAGTATAGAAATAAAATTACACCTCCTAAAGATGCTCCAGTCGGAGATCTTGCAAAGCTTCATATAAACGTATGGATAAAGGATCCGAAAACAGGAGTTGAATACAGTGTAAATTTGCAGAGCGGGCTCACAGGAGATCAGAGTAATAAAGAGGCTACTGCGCTCCTTAGACGTAAAATATACAAGCAGTATGTTGCAGGAGAACCTGCATTTGGTACTATATCCAAATATCAAGAAGTAAGGGCATTTTGGAACGAGCTTCGTAGTAGGGATGGAGTAAAGGAAAATATAGGGGAGCACTTCTCTATTAAATCTTTATTCCCAGATGGTCCAGTAGTATTAGGAGTTAAGAATGACTTTGAAATTACTGGAGGAGGTACGACTGTAGGATTTGATACAGGTACAAAGGCTAATAATGGTGTAGTCTATGCGATGGTAGTTGATCCTGCTACAGAAGAGCCGCAAAGTGTTAAGCTTAATCAAAGAGGGCTTAATGAGAATGAGGTTTTTGATCTATTGGATATACTTGAATTTTATAAAAAGGCAAGAAGTAAGTCTTCGAGGTACTGGCGAAATGAAATAGATACAGGGTTGTCAATTCTGCAATACCTTGAAATGCTTACATATTCTTTCGAGTCTAGAGAGTATGCAAAACAGCACTATACTCTTGGAGCAGGAAAAGGGTTTTCTCCGTTCATAAATACTGCTCTCGTGATAGAAGAAAATCAAGCATATTTTTATGACGGTGAGGCTGGAGACTTTGTACAACTTACGGAAAGTACCAAAGAGCAGTTCATAGCGTGGGCTTTAGCGAACAAAAAACGTCAGGTACATTCAACAGCATTAAATAAATCGATATTTGATATATTCACTTCGGAAACAATGTCCCTTAAGAAACGGGGTTCTATTGTATTTCAAGGGGTTACATACCTTGAAGATGAGTATGATAAGTATAATGAGCATTTTCTAACAGAAAACAATTCTGAGGATGTAGATATGCATGTTATGCGTACAGACACTAAATTAGACGATCAACTTAGACCAAAACACCTTGTACATTCAGCAAGTAAGTTTATATTTAATACTGAAGTGCATAATAAGAGTAGGGAAGAAAAGGAAGAAAAAAAGAAAGAAGATACTAAAACTGCAGCAAAAAAAGAAACCACAAACGAGGGTCATAACTTCCAGTTTGGCGATGACATGGAAAACCTTTCTATGGAAGTAGAGGTAGGGGACGACACTTCGGAAAAAGCTCCTAAAGAGAAATTCAACGAGATTAAAGCTCGGGCATACTTAAAGAGAGTACTTGGAGATACTGTTCCTGTTAATATTCAAAAGAGCCTGATAAGCTTAGGACGAAAAGGTGCATATGCATACGGTGTATTTAGAAAGGGTATGATTACTTTATCTGAACAGGCTGTACATGGCGCAGAGTACCACGAAGCCTATCATGCTGTTGAAGAATTATGGCTTGCACCAGAGCAACGTAGAGGATTAGATATTCAGACCAGGCAGCAATTTGGTGTTCCTACCAAAGCCATGATCAAAGAGATTCAATCTAAACATAAGGATATTACCGAAGAAGTAGCAGAGGCTATCTATTATTCTGAAATACGTGCTGAAGAGTATAGATATTGGGAAACTACAGGTGAAACTGCAGGAGTAGGAGAGAAGGTAATACGATGGTTTAAGTATATCAAGGCTTTAGTCGGATATATGATGAATCCTAAAACCCGTATGCACACAGACTTACTGTTCTACCGTATGTCTGCAGGGTATTACGCTAATACTAAGCCTATATCGGCTAAAGTAGAAGCGTGGCGCAGTGGAAAAGGTTTACATGCTTTAGCAATGGAGAGGCTTCCCTTAGACCCCCGTACAGTAGAGCAGACAGTTAATATTACTTTACACCACTATATAGATAACGCAGGAGGAATAGGAGGAGTTCATAATATCAAGGATATAGAGAGTTTTGAAGCTAATGCGAAAGAGAGTAAGAAATTACATGCTTTCTTTAAAGCATATTTAGAATTTAAGGTCAAAAGGGCAGAAACTATAGAAAATGAAAAGCCCTTTTTGAATGCGAGAAAACTACTACTAAGAGAAGTAGATGTCCTTGTTGAACATGCAGAACTTAGATTACAACAATTAGGAATCAGAGAAAACGAAGAAACGAGAAAGGATAACGCTGATGTCTTGGCTGCATCTAAATCTCCGTTTGAGACCAGTGGTAAGCAAAATGCTACTACTACTACCAGGGTATTCTTTAGCTTTTTACCGCTATTTGATAAGAACGGTGAACTAGTTACGAATGTAGACACGGGATTGCCTGTAATGGCTAATCCTGGGCATATGTGGAACACAGTTGAGGCTTTATTAGCTGATACTGTTACATATACCAATGAACAAGGTAAAACTATATCTTCTTACGATCAGATGATGGTCAAATTAGAGACTTTATCGGTTTCAGATAGAACATTTGAGAGTTTATATACTCGTGTAAAAGCGTTACCTATAAATGAAAGGACACAGTTCTTTAATGCTATGAGTAAATCAAATAGCAATTTCTTAACTGTTCTGTATCAGAATTTAGTTTACGAAGTAAAAGGACAGGTACAGAAGAGCTTACTATATAAGTTTATAGACCCTCAACAGCAAGGTAAAGCATATCGTATTCGAGATAGATGGTTTGAGAATCATAAGGAGTTGCCCTTATATAGCAAAAAAGAGGATAAAGAGGGGAATCTTGTAATTACAGCTAATAAAGACGTAGCCGCACGTAACAGTGCTATGTGGTTACAAGTTATGCTCGATTTACGTAATGAAGGTCTTACAGCGTCTACTTCTCATACTACACGTATATTTTTAGAGCACTTAGGAATAGAAATGAGCGAAGAGGGATTAGAACAGGCATTTAACCTGATTTCTCCAGAATTTAAAACTGCTCGTAGGATATTTATAGGTGGCATGTCAAAACTTATGGGAACAGGTTCTACATATTCTATGGGTACTTTGGCAGGAAAGGGAAAAAATAAAGGAAATGTAGCTGTAGATTTCGTAGAAAATCATATGCTTAAAGAGAGTTTTGTAATGAAACTTGCTGCAGGAGAGGCAGTTGTAACAGAAGATTTTGGTCAAACTACTATCCTGGGTCCAGAAGGTAAAACTTACTGGATATACTCACTGAATAATTTCTTCAAGAAGCGTACATTACAAATGAACAGGTCTTCTTATTATGCAGATGAGTTATTAAAAAGTCCATATCATGGTCAATCGCAATTACTGAAGCAGTTGAAAAAAGGTAAAAAGTTAGTATATAAAACTTTCAATACCTACAAGAAACAGGGAGGAAACGATCACGGAACAGACTATAAAGGTTTGAACCCCGCAGACGAATACACACTTCGAGTAAATATGACTTTAAAGCATACTTACAGCCCTGCAACTATGGCAGATAAAGGAGTTTGGATGCTATATAAAGGAGTAGAATATTTAACTCCTTCGGATATTAATATGATAGAGTATAATAAAAAAACAGATACTTATATTATACCTCCTCATATACTTAAGATATTTAGTACCTATGCTGTTACCGAAATGGCAGCTATATATCAAGCTGATTTACAACTGTTCGGAAAACACGCACTTACCGATTCGCAACTTATAGAAAATTATCACTATAAGGGAGAGGATAAGAAGACAGGAAAGCTTTTACGTGAAAATGCAAACGGCACTAAATTCGTAACATTTCCTTCTTTTAATGATGAGGAGTTTTTACAAAAGATCGGGTTTAAGGTTGGAAAGACCATAGTTCATCCTGTAATTAAGGATCTTCTTGAAAAGCCAGCATTCGTGTCTAAGATGACAGATATCATAAATGATAGAATCAGAGCAGAAGTAGGAACAGCATTAAGGTATTCTACAATACAAACTAATCCGAATGGCGGACTTAAGAATCATGCTATAGCTACAAAAACATTCAGTGCATTCAGTACCCTCGATGGGCAAACAGTAAACGAAGCAGGAGAAATAGTGCACTCTGCGGATGTAAGAACCAGACGCGCAATAGCTGCATTTGGTCTTAATAGCATTATTTCTAATTTAGAGGCAATGCAAGTATATGCAGGTAATCCTGCTTTCTATTTTAATATGGATGAGCTCTCTAAGAGAATGCCATCTCTTATTGCACCAGGTCAGGATCTAAATTTAGCTGTCGGAGAAGAGTTCTTCAAAATGGCAGTTTTACGGGATATAGAAGAACCAAGTGCATATTTTGGAGAGTACTTAGCTAGCTATAAAGCCGCAAATAAAAAGCATGGATGGGGATTCTCAGAAGCAGATATTAAACGCATTCTTAAACCTTATAGTAAGGTAAACCAAGCTGATGGGCAGGGCTATATATCACTTGAGCGTTGGGCATTCATTATGAAAAGGTTAGGCCGTTGGGACAATAGTAAAATAGATGAGATCTATAAAAGATTACTTGCAGGAGCAGGAACAGCAAAGGATATGAAATTTATAGCTGCAATGCCTTTAAAAGGTATGCATTATGAATTACGTCCTTATAAAGGACTTATGGTTCCTACGTATATAAAGTATTCCCAAGCAGTATTATTTCCACAAGTTGTAAAGGGTACAGATAAGTTAGAAACTCTGTATGCTACAATGACAGATAAAACTAATCCTATCGATGAGGTGATCTTCGAATCAGGTATTAAAGTCGGCGCCCAATCTCCTAAGCATTTTACAGGTGAAGGAAAACTGAAGCTTAATGTAATGACTCTTCGTAATGAGTATTGGAAGCTTCAGCAGGACTTGCGTCCTCACACAGCTTCTGAGTCTCTTGAGGGGTCTCAGGTTAAACGTAATCTACTTGCTAATATTAGGATAAATGCACAGTATACTTTAGATGGAAAAAAAGTTACGGGTCAAAATCTAATTAAACAGGCACATGATATAGACAGAGAACTGTCGAATATGGGCAAGGATAAACTTTATGAAGAATTTGGTATAACTACTAATGATGAAGGTGATCCACAGATTACAGATTACACTAAATTACATGAGTTAATCTATAAAGAGTTCAGTAAGAAAGAATCAACTCCCAGAAAGCTGTTAGATTCATTGGAACTTAGAGCAGATAAGAGAGGATTCTTACGCCCTCTTCACTCTCATCCATATGCAGATAAGATCGACCAATTAATTGGATCTATCATTACAGCACGTACTGTAAAGCTTAAAATGCCAGGTGGCTCGTATATTCAGTTGAGTAACTTCGGATTTAAGCGTACTAAACGCTGGTCAAGTCTTACTGATGCAGAAAAGGCAGAGATAGAAATGGTTACTAATCCTAACGATTTGAAACCTGGTATATCTGAAGTTAATAAGGGCGGCGAATTTGTTAAGTTCTCTCGGGCCCAAATTATGCTTCCTTCTTGGTTTAGAGATCTTATTCCTAATTACGAAAAGATGTCGTCTGCAGAGATTCAGAAATATATCTCTGATAAGCGATTACTTAGAGGTATAGCATATAGAATACCAAATCAAGGTATGAGCTCTATCGATGCATTTGAAGTTGTAGGGTTTTTACCGAAATCTATGGGAGATGCGGTAGTAGCATACGATGATATCACAGCTAAGACAGGTTCGGATTTCGACATCGATAAGATGTTCATTATGCTTCCTAATTTTGGAGTGGATAAAAATTCAGGTAAACCTTATTATATAGAATATAAGGAATCTATGAAAGGTCCTATATTACCTCCAACAGAAAAGCAAATAGAAGCGATACAAGAAAAGAATAAAAAAGGAACGACTTCAAAAGAAAAGGCTACAGAGATATACTATTCGAAAAAAAGAGCAATTCGTAAGAAAGCACTTCAAAATAGAAAACTTGAGATATACGATGCTGTTATAAGTGATCCTAAAACATATATAGACCTAATTACTCCTTTGGATTCCATTGGAGTAAAATTCAGAGCTGCAAAAGTTAGATTCTTTGAGAATTATACTACAGTTTTTGATCACAAAATGCGTGCAAGGGGTGAAGCGCTTATTGCTGCAGATAAACTTGAAGATTTTATAAAGTTTGTGACAGACGCCATGTCTGTCAAAGGAGATCTTGAGTGGTTTTCAGCTTCGTTTCAAGTAGATGTAAAGCAGCAATTTGTAGGAGGTAAAACAGGAGTAGCACTTACTGCACGTCAATTGGTTGACCATGCGATTTCTCAGTTCTCTCTTTCAGATAACGTGAGCGAAGAATCTCCATTGTATTTTTCAGAAAATTTAGGAATTGGTAATAAAACCAAATCAGGATTCTCTGATCTTTCTCAAATTTACAATACTGCAAAAGGTACGATCACTAATATCATTTCAGGTAGACTTAATGCATATGTGGATATAGCAAAAGATCCTTATATCTTTTATCTAAACAATAATGAGTTCACAGCAAATACTGTATTTCTGTTAGATCGCCTCGGGGCGAACCCAGAATGGACTGATATGTTCATGTCTCAGCCTATACTTAAAGAATGGGTAGAATATGCTCAATACACACGTGCGGGTAATACTAAACGGATATGGGATGAAAAAACTAAAAAGACTTTAACAGATAAGGAAGCAGTACTTCGTGATTATAAGAAGAAGTATATAGAGACAATGGAGGGAGAGGGTATGTCGTATATAAACGCAGAGAAAGCATTTAAAGATGAAATAAAGAATATAAATTCTAAATTTGGAAGTAACACATTAAAACTTGATAACCTTTTAAATATATCTACATTAGAAGAAGGGATCAAGAATAAAGAAGCTACTGATATTGAGCATATTATACATCAACTTACTGTAGTGGAAACATTTTTTCACTTACGCCAACGGGCATCAGTACTTAGTTCTGCAATTGGAGCATCTAAACAAGATGTGGAGGGTGCAGGTGGAGGAATGGTAAACTCATTGGTCTCTGAACGTAAACTTAGTGATGCATTACAAGATACAGGATTACGGGGTATAGCAGCTAGATTTGAAAACACAATGCTTGCTAAATATAGAGATAACTCTACATCTTTAATGCTCTCGTTATTTAAAGACTCTTTTAATATTGGAAGTGCTGGATTTGGATCAGCATTATGGCAGATAGAAGAAATGTCCAATAATGAGTATTTCAGTAAAAATCCAGAAAAGCTAAGAAGGGCCTATAGAGATTTATACAGTATGTATCTTGCTAAGAAGGCAAAAAGTCTTACACAAGAGAAATTCCAGGAACTTGTAATAAGTGATAACAATATTGTGAATCAGCTTGCATTCTGGCAGACTTCTAGTAAGTCTCCTATAAAAGAAAACAGACTTATTAAATATTTACTTGCATCTAAAGGTAATATCTCTAATATTAAGGATGAAATAGGAAGTATAACTGTTCCAAATACACAAGAAAAAGACGGAGTAAGTAAAGACCTTCTTACAGAAGCTTGGGAACAACTCTACTTACATGAAGATAAAAAAGTACAAGCATTTGCTAAAGATTTAGCTCTATATTCCTTTATTGTAAGTGGGTATACAAATAAACTCTTTAGTTTTCATGAACTAATGCCCCTTTCATTAGAGGATGAATTATTTGACCGATTTAATGAAGAAGCAAACACAATTGAGGTATCAGACGGCAAAGGAGGTAGTGCTGTAGTTTCAGATACTACTGACCCAGGGTTATTTTCAAGAGCAGAATTAGATATCTTCTTTAGAAATAATTCACATAATACAGATTTAGTACCTGAAATATCCGATAAATTTGCAGAAAAAGTTACTAGTGAGTTAGGACTTGAGGTCTACGGATTTGCTACAGGAGATACGTCTCTTGTTAAAACAGAATTGATAGATGGAAGAGAAGAGGTTACTCGTGTTACCAAGTATGTAACAGTGAATGAAAGATTATACAGACATGCAGGATGGAATTCAAAGCAGCTCCCTGTATATGTTGTAGTAAACAAGTTAGGAAAAAACGATAGAGGTAAAACCTTATTTGAGCCTTTCTTAAGAGAGGGAAAAGGATCTAATATAAATACTAATAATATTATTCTTTTAGATAAAGCACTACAAAAAAATGTTATTGTAGGTACAACCTTTGCTACTAAAAAACTTAAAGAAGCGGGCATATTAGTAGAAGTGGAGTTATCTACATCTCCAAATGAGACTACAGATGTGAATACACTTTTTCATTTAGAAGAAAACTCATTTCTTAATGAAGTAGAACGAGCTGCAACTCTTATGGAGAATGCTGCAGACTTACAATCGGTATTTGATGGTAAAGAATTAAAACCCAGCGATAAGGAATTTTTAGCTGAAAATGGATTCAGTCAAGATGAAATTGATATAATTGAGCGTTGGCTGCAACGTAATGCTCTTATATACAAAGGCAAACCTTTTAATGTACTTATGGCATATAGATTCAGTTCGTTATTAGAAGGACATAAGGATATAGTTGCTAAAATGCAGACTTTAGGAGAGAAAGCAGATAAAAAATTAGATAATTATTTAGCAGACTTTTTAGAAGAATATGGAGTAATTGTTACAGAACGTTCTATGCAGGATATGGAAGAGCGGTATGGAGAAGGAGTTTTAGGTGTAGCACACACACTTCGTAAAGTTATAGATATAGCTAAAGAAGATAGAACTAAGATGGTAATGCCTGAAGAGTTCAGTCATATGCTTGTAGACCTTGTAGGCGTTAAGAGTGATCTGATTAAACCTCTTATGCAGAATATAACGTCTTGGGGCAAATTTGGAGCCATTAAGCGTGCTTATGCAAAAAACAGGCTATATCAAAATATAGATGGTTCTCCTAATATGGAGAAAATAAAAAAAGAAGCTATTGGGCAGATAATAGGTGAGGCGATTATTTACGCTAATGAAAAACGAGTTCCAAAAGGTAAATTTCTTAAATTAGCTTATGAGGCGTATGAAGCTATACTTAAAATAGCAAAATCCATAGCAAGTATCCCAGTAGAAATTATGGCAGATGAGATTGCACAGCAAGTTCTTTCTGGGGATAAAAAATTCATGGAAACATATGGAAGGGCTAAGGATAAAAACTTTACACTTAAAACTTTTGAAGAAGGAGCCACTAAATTTCCAAAAGCATTTGAAGTGATGGAAACGGCAATTAGTAAATTAAATGCCGTACTCGTAGGATCCCTTGCTCTAAGAAGTCAGGGAAATGTATATAGGGATAAAGCTGAAACCTTACATGATCTGGATTTCGTTATTCCTGAAAGTAAGAGACATTTTGATACCATTCAAGAAGTTGTACAGTGGTTAGAGACCGATGTTAAAAAGGAAATTCCTAATTTTATACCTATATATGTATTTAGACCTGAAAAGGATGAAAAAATAGTTGTAAATGCAATTATTACTACTCATCCTCATCTTGTAGAAAAGTTTGTGAGCCTAAAAGGTAACTTTAATAAACGCTTAGATAAATTTACTAAAGAGGAACAGTCGCAGATGTTATTAATTGATTTCTTTTTAAATACAGAACATGAAGTGGTAACAGAACAAGGACATGCTTCTTGGGTATCTATATTTGAAGCAAAGTTTTCAGATGCACTATCGCGGGATAAAGATTACTATGACCATAGAAACTTTATACCTCATGATAATGAAAACAGAGAGTTTTCACCTGCACAAGAAAGCGATTTTGTATTTTTGCACTTCACTGTTCCTCAGATCTTTGCAATTGGTAACAAATATTTAAACAAGGGTACATTAGGAAAAGGAAAAGATAAGAAGCTACAAAAAAAAGGTAAATACTTTTATGGATTTAAACACGACCATGCAAAAAGTGCTAATTATATAGGACATATAAACAATACAGTATTTAATAAGAGCCCTGTGTTAAAACTCGTTAGAACAGAAAGAGGAATGAGGGCCCAAATTAGACCTGAAAAATATATAAGTAAGGACGACCTTAATGACGATCCGCATACTAAAGATAACTGTAAATGAGCACATGTAAAGTTTTTAAAGTAGACAAAGCAGGTAAAGAAATTCCCAGCAAGCTCTACGAAAAATTAGAGGAACAGTTTGGGGATCAACGATACGATAAGCCTGATGGAACCCAGGGGGAACTTATTAAAGACAGCCTCTGGGAATTAGCACGCAGTCAAGAGTTTACGAATACGTATGGTAATTGGAAAATCTTACCCGCTAATGAATACAGGCTTGTAAATAAATTAGATACACCTCAAGAATCTCCTAGATTGTATAACCTTGGAGACGATGAGAACGGACAGATCATATATGGAGAGCCGTATATGGCAGATGTTTGGTCTTTTGCCAGTGGTAAAATACTTGCTACTAAACCTTGGAATACCAGTCAATTTAAAGCTACATCTTCTATAAAAGTTGCAATACTACGTAAAGCAGCAAGTGCTTTGGAAAAGAGAATAAAGACACTCTCTCGCCAAAAATCAAAGGAACTGCTTAGTGGGCAGCTAAAAGCTCAAAAAAAGGATTTAGAAAAGGAATTAGATTCAATAGGAGAGGCAGTACAAGATGAAAGGCTATTGAACTATGCAGCAAATGCAATGGAACAAACTGCAGCTATTCTTGAAGAAATGGATATGCTAATTCTTAACATGGGTGTAGCAGAAGATGAAGGAACTAAAAAACTTACTGCAGCCGCAGCTCAGGATATTTATTATTATATCACAGCATTTAGTGACATCGACTCAACTCTTGCACAAATTCAAGAGGGTAAATTAATAGTACCCGATAAAGTAAGAATGCATCTACAAACTGCAAGTGATGTTCATAAGGAAATTGCTGCTAAGTATGAACGCTATGCTAAAGACTATGTAGTAAATAAGTTTTCTACAGGTGGAGATATGATGAAAGCGTGGGCAGAAACCTCTTATGGTAAAGAGTTCGCACAGCTTAATAAGAAGTATAAAGGAGATGACGTTATGCTCGAACAGATGGGCATAAAGGATAAAACAAAGGAGGAATATATACAAATGAGGCTAGATGAGGCCAAAACTACACTTGAAAAACGTGGAGCTGTTATATTTCGTAATATGTTAGAAGCAACTAATCAGGACATTTCATTTGTCCAACGTTGGTTCTTAAATGCTCAAGATGTAAACGATGATGTTCTGAGGGCCCTACAAATGGAAATCTCCAAAGTAGAGGATGAAATACGTCTCAAATGGATAGATGAAGTCCGTGCATTACATGGTACTTTTAAAGAGCTCCAGGAACATCAGATGAAAAAGGATAAGAATATGACCCGTGAGGAGTTCTATTCGTTTATGCTTGAAAAAGATGAAATAGGCAAACCTACTGGATATTTCGTATCTAAATACCATTCTAACTGGAGTAGAGACCGTAAAAAGAAGCAAGATGAGATCTATAGCCAAGAAGGAGTATCAGAGGCAGCTAAAACCAGACAGTGGATCAAGTGGAAAAAAGAAAATATAAAGTATAACTATACATTACCACTACGTTACATTATTCCTAAAGGCGCTAAAAAGGAAGAAAAAGACAAAATAATAAGAGAAGCAACAGCCAAAAGGGACGCTAAGGTAGAAGCCCTTAAAAAGGAGCACGAAGCGGCTTTAGCTGCATCCGTACCTAAACGTGATGCTGCTAATAATATTACACGATCTGGAGATAGAGGTCCGTTATCACTCTTTGAGGATAAAATTGCAATGATTCATAGAGCAAGTCATACTCAATTTGAAATTCCTAAAAAGCCAGAGGATCACGCTAAATACTTAAATCCTGCATATAAAAAACTTGCAGCTTATAGTAAACTTGAAGGGGGAGATAATATATATTGGAAGTATTATATACGGTATATGAATCAAAATACAATAAATGACGAAGGACTTCCTTCTAATTTTAGAACTATGTATAAAATGCCTTCAATTCGTAAATCTTTACCAGAAAGACTTGAAGATGTCCATAAATGGATGGGCTTTTTTCCAAAATTAATAGGAAAGAACAGTTTATACTCTGAAATATTTCAAAAGTGGAAAGAGGAAAGGACTGTATATGTTAAAGGTGAAGTTTCGGAAAGGGGGGAGGAGAGTGAAGAGATGGATAACCTACGAAGTAAACGTAGGAAGAACATACAAGATTACGCTTCTATAAGCACAGACGAGGAAGGCAGAGAACGACAGTATGTACCTATTCACTATAGAGGGCAAATAGAAATTGAGGATTTAACTATGGATCTTCACGGTTCCCTTGTAAAGAATACATGGGTTACATTGTCTTATCAGAAAATGACCCAACTTCTTCCTTATGCAGAGATGCTTGTATTTTTTCTACAGAAGAGGCTTAATTTTACACAAAAAGCAGGATTTAAAACAGTAGGTAGAGGATCTATAGGTAGAAACATTGATGTTTCAGCTAAAAATTCTTACAATGCTGCTAAGGATTTAATAGAACACCGAATGTTTGGAGTTACTAAATTAGACCCAGGGTATGAAATTGGAGGTCTTAGTGTTACTAAGTTATTAGGACTTGTACAATCGTATATGTCTACTACAATGCTATCATTTAATGTCCATTCTTCTATTGCTAATGCTAATTTAGCAAACATATTATTTACAATTGAAGGAGCAGCAGGAGAGCATTTTGGTAAAAAAGATGTAGCTGCTGCATATGAAGCTTATGCTAGAGATATGCCAAGAATGATAGCAGACTTAACTGAGCCATTAGATCAGCATTCTAAAGTAAATGTAGTAGGGTTAATTTACGATCCTACGAATAACTTTGATCACAGGCAATTTGATTATGCACATAATAGTAAAACAGCACATTTATTGCACGGATTTAGTTTACATTTTTTGAACGCCAGTGTTGAACACCATGTTCAATCCCTTACTATGATCGCATATCTTAAATCTACTAAAATCTTAGATGAAAATGATATGTATCTGGATGCTAAAAATGAACCAACTGAAGATAGAAACAAAGGAATAAGTCTTTGGGATAGCTATAGAATAAAAGAAGGTAAAGTAGTATATAACCATTCTATCCGTTATGTAGAAAAAATGATTGGAGAAACTACTAAAAAAATGCCATACTATAGCCGTGATGATCGTGCTGCTTTTCATAGACGTGGAACTGTTGCGATCCAACGTATTAATCAACAGTTACATGGTGCATATAGTGAACGAAATGCTATGCCTTTTCAAAGGCTTGTATTAGGATCCATTATGATTGTATTTAAAAAATATCTAGTTCCAGGGTTCAGAGCAAGACTTGGAGGTGCAGCACAAACTGTACGAGATTATACACCTAAAGTAGGTAAGTACTCTAAAGGCACTCTTACAGATGGTGAGTATATAGAACATTCTTCAGAATTACCCACTGCGACTCCAACAAGAATGTATGACCCTATGTTAGGCACATATAGGTCTTTAGGTACATATTCTACGGCTTATAAGTTTATAGGTAAAGTTATTAGCGATCTAGAATTAATGAAATGGCAGGTAGTAAGTGCTAATTGGGCAGAACTTTCTCGAAATGAAAAAGGTAATGTTATTAAAGCTGTTTCTGAGATAGGTCTTGCATTATTTGTTTTACCTGCAGCAGGGGCATCAATGGCTGCACTTGCAAAGGGACAAGACGAAGATGATGATTTTGTGAATTGGTATTTAGGCAGTTTTATGGCATATAGACTTCATAGTGAGCTTTTACAATATATCAGCCCTATGGAAGCAGGGAGAATCCTAAAGAACCCTGCGATTACTATTACGTTCATTGAACGTATTATAGACTTCTTAAGTCAAGGTAAAACGGACACATTTAGAGCGCTCTCAGGAGAAGGAATGGAAATATACAAATCAGGGTCCCGTAAAGGAGATAGAAAGATCAGTAAAAAAATCTATGATCTTGTTCCTTTCTATAAACACTATACTCGTAATAGGTACATGAAGGACATTGTGAGCTTTTATGCTGAAACGGGTAGGGCCAGATAATCTAACTTATATTAAGCGTGAGTAAAAAAAAGGGTAGAAGCTTATAGCTCCTACCCTTATAAACACATAGTAAAACCAATCACTGAAAAACTATGCGTACATGAGCTTCTAAAGCTCTGTATCGTTCTCAGACTCTTTTAAAAAGTCTTCAATATTCTCTGCGTCTATTTGTTGCCACTGTTCAAAGTTGCTTAGTTGGACATTTATCCTTTCTTTAGCTTCTTTGCCTCTTTCTTTAAGTAAATCTGGAGCGGCAGTATCCTTGATATATGTGGATTCTGATTTGCTGTCCCAAACTGATATTCCTTTTTTACTTCGCTTTTTAAGCTTAGTAAGGAACTTCTGACGATCCTTATACTGTTCGAATGTTTCGTCTTCTCCGCGTTTGTTGCTGTAATTCATATTACAAATATACTAAACTTTCCAGTATTCTTTTATAGATTTATCCGAATGTTCAAATTGAGGAATATCCATGAAGTAATTAAAAAGTTTCGCAGATGTACTAATAGTTATAAATTTATTAATTACAAGATCTGTTAAAAATTTAGACACTATCTTCTCACAGTCTCCAATATGGTCTGAAGATGTCTTTTTCAGGTTAATATCTGTTTTTATATATCGAATAGTTGTTTCGTATAACGTAGATACAGCCTGGTAGTTAAAGTCAGCTTTTATTGTAGCTTTGACAAGAGCTTTAAATATACTTTGGTTTTTCACAAGAGCAGGTTGTATTAAATTATCAATAACTGAATGATTAAATCCAATAAGTAAAGTTATATAGGAAGGATGTGGTAGTCCGTCTATAAACGCAAGTGTCATTTTATCAAATTCAGACTTAAACTGTTTCATACGTCTCGCATTACTTTGTTTTTTTTTTACTTTTTCTACAATTTTTCGTCCTTGCTGCTCGGGAGGCTCTTCCCAGTGTCGTTTTGGAGAGAACAACGCTTGTTTCATTTTATAATTTTTCATTATTAATTTTGTATTTTTGGAATATGAATTTATTTCCTCCGCACACTCCAGTGCCCATGAAAGTTGTTTCAGTGTTCGCATGTGGTATTATATTATTATTAGCATGTAGTCTTACATATAGTGAGATCTGTAGATTTACTGCAAATAATGAACTTGATGGTATCAAAAGAGACCATAAAAATGCACTTGCAGATCTAAGGATTTCTAAAAATAAAGAAATAAATACACTTAGACGTAAACTAGCTCAGTATGATATTGTGCTAGATAGTATAGATACTGAACTTACAGATAAAACCAAAGCAATAAATGAAATTGATAAACAAAGCCTTGCTCTTGTTGGTGATTCTATTGGCATCATCAATGAGCTCAAACGTGTATTCGCAGATCGTAATTAGATATAACGATACTACTCGTTATTGCATTTCAGAGTCACAGGCCAGAGCTGTAGTATCAGTTTTTGATAAAGTATCTATCCACGAAGGCACTATTTTAGACCTTAAACATAAGGTAACTACTCTTGAAGCTAAAACTGCTATACTTGCTGAAATAGATACAGCACAAACAGAAGTGATTGCTATTGTAAAGGAGGAAAAAGCATTATCTGAAAAAGAAGTTAAAGCATTAAAACGTAAAGCTTTCTGGAAAAATATATGGCAAAAGGGCAAAGAAGCCATTATAGCTGTCTCTGCCCTTGGTGCTGGTATTGGTATTGGTGTTCTTGTAGACTGACCTCTTTTAGGCTATCACTACTTCGCACGCACCGCCTGCACATGCCAATTCTCCTTTTAAATCTGTATTATCTTCGTCTTCTACTACCTTAGTTAAATCTATTGCTAGTAATTTATCGTATCTTTTTTCAAATTCTTCTTTTGTGATCTCTTCAAACGGCGCCTGCTGATAGGTTCCTCCATCATATGGAAGTACTGAAAGACCATTGAAGTTATTTCTATTATGCCACATCCAATCTCCTACGTATTCCCATTGATCTTCTTCTACAGAAACTGTAGCTGAAACATTATGAGTATTAGAACCTGTAATATGTCCTGTTTTTACCCAATCATTGTTATAAAGACTTATTCTTCCTAACATAAAACTTATGTTTTCTTCTTCTCGTGTAGTTCCTCCTTTAGGAGCACGTTGAGGGATTTCTATAACAGCAGAACCAGGTAACAATACCATGTCTTCTACGAGTTCGGGATGCATAACAGATAGATATTTATATAGAGGCTCATTTTTAGAGCATTGCATTCTACGTATATAATATTTAGAATGCCAGGCATGAATACCTGAACTTGTTCCTACTACACAACTTGTTGTTCCCGAAGGTTTTACAGTTGTAGTTCTCGCTGCAGGGTTTATTCCAATGGTCTCTGCTACTCTTTTATTTGTTTGAATAACTGCCCTAGCCCCTCTTTTTAAATCTATTCTAGAGAGCTTTCCATTACATATACCTGTAATGCCGACACCTATAAGGGCCTCCTTCTCTGTTGTCTCTTGCCAAATAGGACGTAAATAATGAAAATTACTATATCCTGCCTGAAGAGTTCCAAAAAATGAAGCAACTATTGCTCGTCTAATAAAATCAGCTTGATCTTCTATATCTCCAGCATTGATCTCTGTTAGATTACAGAATTGAAAAGGTCTTAATGCAATTTCACAACAGGGATTAGTTCCCCAGTCCTTGTCGTTTGTGAAATACACTCCAGGTTCTCCACTTCCACTTAGTTCAATCTTCTTCCATATATCCTTAAAGAACTTCTCTGTTACTTTATGTCTTAGTAGTACTGCAGAGTTATTAGCTCTTCCTCGTTGAGGATTAGCTTCATACCATGTTCCAGACTTAGCTGAAAGCATTTCTTCATCATTTGCCGAAAAGAGTGATATTAAAGCTGCTCTTCTAATTCCTCCAGCAAGTACAGCATCTGCTATATGACAGATCATGTCGTGCACTTCTATAGGAGTAAGTTTACTTCCGTTAGCTTTTGTGGCAAGCATGAGCTCTAAGTTGAATAAGCATTTTTTAAGAGGATCGGGCCCAGGAGCTTTACCGCCTGCAGTTGCAAGCTGTGCTCCTTTTTCTCTAATATCACTAAAATCAAAAACAGGTTTAGTTTTTCTTAATCCAAAGAAACTTGCCATTAAATGCCTGATACTATCTGCCCAGCCTTCTATAGAATCTCCTATTAAATATTTTTGTTGTTTTCTTGGTTTTTGTATCTCTGGTAAAGCATTCACATGATCTCTTTGTACCGAAAATCCTACACCTGTTCCTCCTAAAAGAAGAAACATTGTTTCACTGAATGCTCTATAGTCATCTATTGGCAAGTATGCACAATTGTACACACGAGACTCTGATTTTTCAATTGCTGCACCTGAAAATTGTGCAGCTCTCATTGACATTAATACTTTTTTATCTCTTATATATTGTCCTTTTGTTTCAATTTCATTTTTTAATTCTGGATATTTTTTCTTCATCATAGTTAGATACCGTGTTACGATCTCATCCCATGTTTCTCTTCTTTTTTCTTTGGGCTTATATTTTGCGTATTTATTAAAGACAACAATGTCACTAAGTATTTGATTACTCTTATCCATTTTGTGTAAAATTTAATTGTTTAAAGGAAAGATAAAGATACAATTTACAGATGCATAGTGTGCACTGATTTTGATATTTTTTTAGCTTTTTTGTGCCTTTGTGTGTGAGTAGTTCCTCTTAGATTGGGATTCTTCTCTTGTACCTTTCGTCTTGCCCTTGTAACACTTTCATAAGATGAGAGGTGATTTGTCTCGAACATAGTGAAAAATAAGTCCATAGGACACCTTATAGCTTTCATTTCATCTTTCCAGATTTTTGAGATTAATTTTTTGTCTGAAGATTGTAGTTTAGGATCTTCTTCTAATAATTTTTTTACTTGGTCATAAATAGTTTTAGTCATTTGTGTTAAGATTTAGTTAAAAGCCCCAAGAGTATATTACTCCTGGGGCTAAAAATTATAATAATTATTTTGGTAGGGTTAAGTAACCTTTTCTACCATATTCATCTACGCCGTTTACGATATATTTTTCCATCTTTCCTTGTCTATATCCTAAAAGTTGTCCGTTTTCAGCATATGGTACAAACGACTTATTAAGAGAAGAAACTTCCAATGTAAGAATAAAAGCATCTCTAAAGTAGTTTTTCGGATTCAATGTATCTGACCCATCTGTAATTATAATACAAGGACGATTTACTTTTTTTGCATTAATAAAACATTGATCAATATTAGTACCTCCTCCATATACAGTCTTAAATAATTCTTCTATTGGAATTTTTGCAAGTTGGTGATGGCTTGCAAAAAGGTAACAATCTCGTAATAATTTAAGTTGATTTAATCTAAATGCAACAAGATGCGCAAGATCTCTGTATGAAACCAATACATTATCAATAAAATTCTTGCCGCTCATAGAACCTGAATCATCTATATAGATATCAAAACTAACATGATATTGTATACAACGAGTAACAAGATCTTCAAATAATGCAATATGTGCGAAATTCTCTATATTGGATAACTCTTCTATCTCTTCACTATCAAAAAAGCTTTCTTCTATTAAAGATTGTTGTCCTATTGCATTTTGCGTAGCTTTATCAATAGTAGTTTTGAAAAATGCCTTTAAAGATCCCTTATTAATGTTATCTAACTTTTTTATAATAGGAGAATCAAAAAGTTTTATTTGCTCTATAGCTCCTTTACCTGCACCATTTAAACTATCACTTCCTTTAGCTGCAGTTTCTTTGATATCCTTCTTTATTTTATTATTAGCACGAGTTGTTCCTTTTTCTAACTTATTTTTAAACTCTTTATAAGCTTCGGAATCTTCTTCGGTGCTAGGATTTTTACCATTGTCTCCACATTGCTCATTGAATTTATCCATATGCTTTTCCATATCATTTCCAAACTCTTTATGAAGTTTTTCAAGCATAGTAATAATATGTTTACTTGCAATGTAGCTATATGCAGCTTTATGATTAGTAGCATACTGTAATAGATGATTATCAACTTTTGTTAATATATGATGCCACCAGTATTTATCAGAATTGATATTATACTGTTTTTTTTCTGAGTACCAGTGGTTAAATCCATCTATAGTTAGATTTTCAACTCCTTGCTTTTGCATAAAGGAAGAAGCTAAAAAGTTATTCGACATAGATGTCTTTAAACTACGTACTACCTCTCCCTCCAAATCTGGAGGAAGAGGATTTTGAATTATACGTGCAGGTTTAGAAGCTTCGATTTCAGGTCGAAGGTTTTTAAGAATTTCAGCTCTTTTCTTTTTCTGTTCATATGCTTTATCGTAGTAGCCTTTGGTACCAACTGAGTACCTATCTCCGTAATTTCCTCTATAGTTCATGATTAAACTGTTAATGTTGTTTTTAAACTTTGTTCAGCTACTATTCCTTTAAATAGCATTTGTTGCTCCGTAGAAATAGCAGCAGTTTCAATACAAGTAATTACATCTTTTGTAAATTGTTCTGCTCTGGTTTTATAACTATTAACTTCTGCTAATGCAGTAATTTCAGTTAAAACTGAGTGTAGAAATATTTGAGCATAGCTATCATTATGTGCTTCTAAAATACCAGGTAACTGAGATAGTAATGTAGCTACATTATTTTCTCTCTTAGTCTCAAGCTTAGATGAAATATCTGCAAGTGCTGCAGGTGCGACCAGGCTACATACATAGATAATTGCCTGTTTATCATCATAAGTATAAATAAGCTTTACAGCTTTAATTATATCCTTAAGTGCATAAATAGTTCTATCTGAAGCAGTTGAATATATCGTATCTACAAATTTGTTAAATAATGCAGTGTTTACGTTTTCTTTTTCTATATCTGCAGTAGAAGGAATATTAATATCAAGAGTATGTACTTTTAATGCTTCTTCGTTACATATACCTTTCATAACATCACTTCCTACTCTTTCTACAGTTAATGTAAGTATAAATCTATCCCAAAAAGGATTCTCTATTTCTTCTTGTGGAATAATATTACAAGAACCAGCAAATACTTGCCAGTTACACTTTTTAACAGTATCTCCATAGAACAGTGCTTTTTCTCTCATTACTGAAAGTAAAGTATTACGTACTCCAGAAGTACCTTTATCAACTTCGTTTATCATAATAAACTCTGCATCTGCAATAGGTGCTTTAGTTTCATACTTTTTCTCTTCAAGCAATGCTTTCATATCTACTCTTCCTTTAATTTCTGAGGTCTTAGTTCCTTCATCCAATTCTATCATGAATGTTTTTGAACGTACCAGATCTCTTCTATAGTTATATTTAGAAGCAGCATAATCGAGAAGAGCCTGAGTTTTACCTACACCTGGTTCTCCAAGTAGTAAAACTGGTAATTGTACAGCCTCTCCAAGAGCAAGAAGATTGAAAACTTCATCTTTACCTTTCAATTGTGTTTTTATTGTTCTTTTTTCCATTTTTTGTATTATTTGTAATTAGTTTTAAGTTAAAAATTTCAAGGTTTTCTTTCCATTTAGGATAATTAAGATGTCCTTGAACAACATCGTAGACTCTAGAGCCTTGTTTGAATTTAGATTTGTATTCGGGTGTAAACTTTGTATACTCTCCGTTAATAAATACATGATAGTCTGCTATATACTCTTTTGGTATATGAAATACATGCATTGTAAACTTAGAGGCAATATCATACCTTTTTATATATTCAGGATGAGTAGCTAATTCTTTTTCATAGTCGGTGTATTCTTTAGTGAATCGTGGTTTGAATAGAATGTATACTGCTTCTGGATATTGGTATTGTTTAGCGTCTCCTAAGTATATGTTATAAAACCCTAAACGTTTATAATCTTTTCCCAGCATTTCTACCACCATAGGCAGTAGAAATGTTGTAGAAAAGGTTCTTACATATTTTTTAAGCGAAACTATCGAGTGTAATTGCATGGTCATTGGCATAACGTGTATAATGTGCTTTGGACATATCCCATGAACCCGCATCACGATGCCATTTTACATCATCTAAAAGATCTGCAATAGATCGTACAGGGTATCTTGAGTATTTCAATTCTCCACCTGCGTAAAGTGCAACTGCAAGATCTTCTGTACTCATTTTGTATATCATAGGCGAATTACTGCATGCCATTTCTGCTACTATGAATAGGAAAGGTTCTATATTATACCCTTTTAACTCTGGATGGGCCGCTCTATATTCATGTACAGCCTTTGTATAAAAGGCACCTTGTCGGAAATACTCAAAATTGATATAACTTTTTGGAAAATCAAAAACAGATTTTCCTGTAGTTTTAAGATCAATAGGTATTAAAGTTTTAGTACTATGATCTATTATGAGCCTATCAAGATATGCTTTACACTCTACATCTCTATAAGAGAAGAATATCTCCATTTGATCATGGACATCCATCATAAAGTGTGCAGGAGCATCGGTTATGTATTTTTTAGTGTAAGGATCAGTTTGCAACATACGAACTACCTCTACAGCCTGGTCATACTCGACAGTACTTATAGTTTTTTTATCTCCAGCAGCTATAAGTTCTTGGTAATATTTTTTGAAGTTGTTCTTAGGATCCTCAAATTTCTTACGTACTGAAGCTTCTGTTAGTTTATAATTAACAGTCTTATATGCAAGATTGAACATTTCATCGAAAGTCACTTTATTTTCTGGATCTAACGCTTTAAATTCTGCTAATGCTACACACATATCTCCCAACATTCCTGATGGACGATTGATGCTCATTACTGCAAACTGATCATAAAACTTTTTAGGCTCAGTTATAAGGCAATCTACAGCACTTCCTTTAGTGAAATATGTAGTATTTCTACTTACAGGATGTAGTACATGATTTTTGTAATCTCGTGGTGATGCATTAAAAAGATTCAATGAAGACACACTCATTACATGATCATTCACATCTGTTACTTGGTTATTTATTGTTTCTGTTGTTATCATATTATTTGAATATTAAAGACAAGTTTACGTTCATCTGAAGGTATATAAGTTATCTGTCCTGAACTTCGTATATACTGTACATTATCTTCTGGGATTTTTTTATGTTCAACTAGAGTATCTAAGAACCACTTGGTCCAGGGCCACTGATTATCACAGTCCCAATTCTGATTATCTGCAGGTTTATACATATCTATCCATACCCTCAAATAACATCCTTCTGGAATGTGTAATGCTGGTAATTTACTTATGTATGCTCCAAGATATCCATGCATCCATCGCGCTACTTTAGAGCGTGCGGTATAGTGTAGAGATCCATCATAGATTCTTTGACCATTTATAGTCCAATATCGAGGTGTTCCTGCTACAATAGGATTAGCTAATACTCTATTTTTATTCTCATCTACCAAATAACCTAGTTTATCATATTTAAAATGTCCAGATTGTATTTTTGATAGATGTTTTTTAGGTAATCTAGGCTTTGATTCATTCTGTTTAAAGTACTTCGCTCTTCGTTTTTGGCTTATTGGTACTTTATCTTCATAATTAGGAATAGTTAATTTCCATATTTTATTATCAGGCGGTTTTTGTTTCATTTATTAATGTTTTTAAAAATCTTTCAGTTGTATATGTACCTCGTACAGCTACAAAATCAGAAATATCTTTAATGCCTTCTTCTTTTATATATACTACTTGAACACTTATTCCAGCATTTCTTAAGTAATTTTGAAGGTCTTCTGCACCTTTTATACCAGTAGGATCATAATCAAATAGAATAGTAACTTGTTGAAATTGGTTAGCAATTTCTAATATCTTATCATATTGATTACGGGTTCCTTCTGCTTGAGGAGCTATAGCGGGAAAATTAAGCATACCAAGAACCATAACATCTTTCATAGATTTGGTAATGATAAGTCTATCTCCTTCTATTAGTTGTTCTTCACCTTGTAAATCGTCACTAGTAACGTTACTTAGCCATTTTATATGTGCTTTGTTTTTTACTAAAGGTCTATATACTTTTACTCTTTTTGTTTTAGGAAATTTATAGCAGTATATTGGATCTCTAAGCGTAGCTCTTAATAGTAACTTATGATCTAAGAATACATACTTAGCAGAAAACACATTATATAACTCCAATTGCCATTTTGGGATACCATATTGAGCCCAATATGCTAAGTCAGCTTCTGTATAATGCTGAGGTTTAAATTGTATAAGCCTCGGTATACCGTTATTTTCTCCTTTTGGAATATATATCTGTTTAGTTATTTCTCCTATAGGTAATGCATTGCTTGTACCTAGTTTTAAATTAAGATCTACATTGATACGTTGTAAGCATGTTGGAAAGTCTAAGTTTAACAATAGCATTACAAGATCGAAACAACTTCCCTGTGCTCCATTAAAATCTTTAAATTTAATACTACCATTACTAGTTTTGTATAAAGCAAAAGAAGGGTTCGAATCTGACCTCAAGGGGCTTTTATAAGCCTTTCCTAATTCAAATTCAAACCCTAAATAATGCTTTATTATGTACGATTCACTTACTGCTCTAAGTATGTTAGCTTTAGTAAGAGGTGTAGGAATAATTATATTCTTTACATCATACATTTTCTTTACTGTTTAGAAAGGAAGATCTGGCTCTGTAGTAACTGCTGCTTCAGTAGTTGCTGTTGCTGAATCCTGTTCCATTTTATCGTACTTAGGATTGATCTTTAGTGATGATGGAGTTTTTTCCATAGGTTCAACAAAAGGAGTGAAATTAGGTAGTGATGCATAGTCTTTATAATTATACACTACTTTCAATCTTACCAGTTTTGAAATATTCTTGGCACTCATAAAAGTTACAAGGTTTGTACAAAAATCTGGAAAGGTATCTCCGTTTATTATAAATGATGCTGGATCTACAAATTGTGTACAGATATGCTTAATTCTAATAAGCATATTATTCACTTTTCTGGCTACAGCCTCGTCTATTGTTTCTCCCTCTTTAGGAGTTATATAGTCTGGATTTGCTTCAAACTCATTATGAGAAATTACACTTCCATCTTCGTCTTGAAATCCAAAACTCAGATATGATTTTTGATTCTTATCTTTTTTCTGCTCAACGCCTAAGAATTTAACGTTTTCATTGATTCCGACAGGTATTGGAGTTGCTCCTGATCCTGTTCCTTCTGCTACTTCTTGATTTATTGTATACATATTGTATTTAGTTTTTGTTGTTACTGTTTAAAAAATGTCTATTGAACTCGTAGATACTATAGGGTCTTCTATGACTTCTACTTCCTCTACTTGTACTTCTTCTACTGGTGGTTGTGGATTGTCATGTGTTGGAGGAGTAGTCATATCTACCATCTCTTCGTCTACATCTTCCTGTTCTACTGCTGCATCCCAAGGGGTTTCATCTACACGAAGTTCGTAAAAATGATATCCTGGGTATTCTGCCATTTCTGTAGCAGTTTCGTTTAGATATACATTCGTAGTACCTGTTGCTGGAAGATCAAGTGCAGACCTTACATCACGATTATGCGCTGAAGTAGTTGCTATTCCTTGTTTGTTAACTGCAATACCATCATTGTCCGTTGCTACATACATACAAATGGTTTCTGTGTCATTTTCTGGATATGCAAATCCTACTCTATTAGCTGTCGGGGTTATTTTTAACCTTGACATTGCGCCTGGAGAAAGTTTCATTTTTCCTCCATCTGATAGTTCTACGCAGATACTATCTCCAAAACGATTCATTCGTTCTACTTTTTTTCCTACTAATCTCATATTATGAATTATTATATTCGGTTACTGTTTTAATTACGTAATCAAGGTCGTTCTCTATCTTTTCTTCTTTGAACATACCTTTTGGGGATTTCCCTGTTGTTGAACCATCTGTTTGTGTTTTAAACCGATAGCATATTTTATTATTCTCATCGGGTCCTACGTGAGTAAATAGAACCACAGTAAACAATCCTTCTACATTGATTTTATCATCGACCAATTTTCCAATTGTTTTAAATTTAAGGCGTCTTCCACCGCTTAGATCAGTAGATACTTCTGCATGTCCTAAGACTACAAATGTTAGATCTTCTCTAAGATTTTTACCTAAGGTGATTATTTCCCACGCATGCAGACCAATATCAGTGAACTTATCAAATCCACGTTCATGTGCTCTACGCATAAACTCATTTGCCATTATATATTGAAAATCATCAATAACAATGGTAGTTATATGAGGCATATTTGTATTTATATGCTGCATTGTGGCCTGTATAGTTGTAGGATTATCTGTTGCCATATAATTGCCATTTGGAGTTTCCTTTGTAAGAGGTTGCCATTTTGTTTTCCACCCTCGGAAGGGCATTGGTTTTTTAACAACATTAAAAAGAAACGTAGATTTAGGATCTAAATTTTCTAAACTGGCGGATTTACCACTACCAGATTCTCCTATTACTAAAATTTCTTGACTCATGTTTTTTTCATTATTTTAAAGGTTGTTTGTATTCATCTATTCTATTGTATTTTAGGTTATCTACCATGCTTAATACTAATCCACTTTCTCCATCTCTATTTTTTATTAAGTGCCAATATATCATAGGCTGACTTCCATCCATAGGATTTATGACAGGTAGATTATTTGGGCCATATGTTTGTAAATGAAGCATATAAGGTTTATGTGAGATCAATACATAGTCAGAAGCTTGGAATACAGCATCACTACCGAAGATGTCTTTCTTCATCGGATAATGTTGCATAGGATTCGTAAGTCTTTCGGACTTTTCTATCTCTCTATTAAGTTGGCTGAGTGCTACAAAGATACACTTTATTTTCTTCTTCATGAACATAAACATGCCATAAAGTCGAGATAAAATCTCTCTTTCTCCTGCACCTTGAGCACCTCGTGTAAGTAAGGTATGATCCAATACTATTACTGTTCCATAAAAATCTCCTTTAAGCTTTTTCTGCTCAATATGAAATTGCAGTATCGTATCAAATATCTCTTGTACTGTACCAGGGATATCTACATAATAGACATCATAATTTTTTATATCAGAATCGACATGGAACTTTGCTGTATTATAATCTGCATCTGATAATTTTCCTCCACCTGAATAAAGATCTGTTACGGTCTTATTCATCTTAGAGGATATCTTTCTACCTACTTGCCTTAAGGCTAGCATTTCGAAATTAAAGGAAAGCACTGAAAAGTTTTCCCTCGGGTTACAATCAAACAGGCTTGTCTCAAGTTCATTAGCCATACTTGATTTACCTGAGCCACTCATACCTGCAATGGTCATGATAGAGTTCCATTCTATACCATTCATTGTACGAGCATTGAGTTTTTTCCATTTGGTTTTAAGCGAACGAACTCGACCTGCACGTCTATCATCAATATATTTAAGAGCATCCTTACTGGCCTCTTTAATATGTTTATATGCTAATATTTTCTTCTTAATCGATCCTTCCGCCATAGTCTACTCTTTTAGTGGTATTTGTACTTTCTGTTTTCATATTAGACATTACATCTTTCCAAATATCTTGAGAAAACCAATTCTTTAAAGTCTTCATATAGGCAGTATTACCTGTTTGTGTATATCTTCCTACATAATGTTCAATAGCCTTTTGTAGATCAAGAGCAGTAATCTCTTTTGTTTCCAGTGCTTTTATATATAATCTTTTTATTTCTTTAGTGCCTTCTTTTAAGTATGAAGATCTACCACTAGAGCGTGTAACCTTTACAGGATAAGTGTCTAATAGTATTTGAAAATCTTTTTCGTAAGAAGACTCGGATAATGCACTAAGATCCTCCTCGCCCAATAAGGGATTATCCGTTATCGCGTCCATATACGAAGTAACATGTTCTTTTATGAATATCTCTCCAGCTTCCGTAGCTAGATAACGAGAATCACTGAGAGTATCAGTTTCAAAATGAACGAGGAGTTTCTTTTTTAATAATTTACTTAGTGCAGTATCTGTACTGTAGTTCTCTAACTTATCGTATCTATCGATAAGATCAGTTTTTTCATACACATAACAGTAGAGAACAAAGTACTCTGTCAGTGTTAATTCTATTTCTTCCAACATTTGGATGAAAGGTTCGCCAAAAGCTATCATATTTAAGGGTTTAAAGGGTTAATATATCATCTCATCTATGCTTGCAATCCATTTTACACTATGATCCTTTTCTGTTCGCTTGCGTACCCATTTGAGTTCCTGTGATCCCTTTACAAATATGTTTATATATATTGCTGTCTTAAATTCGTCTTCTGTTTTTCTTAATGTTCTTCCTTTTCTTTGAATGTTGTCCAATGCTTTAGAGCTTCCTGCTGCGCATATACCTAAAGAGCAATCAGGTACATTAAAGCCAGCATTCAATGCTTTAACAGAACTTATAACCCGTATTGGTGAGGTATCATCTGAAAAAGATTCTAATGCCTGTCTTTTTGCTTTTATGCCCAATTTACTATGAAATGTCACGCATTCCTGTTGTAAAGTATTCTGTAATTTATCTGCGAATGCTATAGATTCACTGAATACTAAAGCTTTACGATCTGGATATCGGGCTAATATCTGCTTAGATACTTCTATTTTATTTGCAGCATTATAGCAAAGTTGTTTACGTTTTTGCATTGCGCCGTAAAATATATTAGCCCATTTGGCTTTATCTCTATCCCGAGAGTTCTTCCATCGTGTTGCATTCATAAATGCAACGAATTTACCTCCTAACTCCTCTTCTGCTTGCTTATATGTCTTTTCGACATGTTTGTACTGAAGTGCTTCTATAGGAGAAAAGCTTACTCCTAAGTTATATACTATATGATCTGCTACAAGTCCTAAACGATTTGCTTTCCGCAGGTCAGTAGTATACACAATAGGTGCGATCTTAGTGAGGAATTCTTTATACTCTTCATTTTCTGGTATAGTTGCAGTAAAGCAATATATTTTCTTCCAGGTATTATTCTTATAAAAATTTCTGTATTCGAGGGATAGTGTAGTATGTACTTCGTCTATAACCACGATATCCCAGTTTTGGGCAGTGAATTTATAAGCTGTTTGTATGCATACGAATTCTATCTGGTCCAGAACATCAGACATATTCCATTTGGCTACTTCATCGAGCCATTCGTTATCACGGAGATTCTCAGTAGGCACTATTACTAGTGCTCTACTGGATTTTCCGAATAATCGTAGTGTTGCAGCTATGGCAAGAAGACCTATACGGGTCTTTCCAAGGCCAGTTGCGGCAATAGATGTTCCTTTATAGTTATTCTTCTTCCACGCTTTAAGGTGAAGCTGTTGTTCAGCGTCCTTCTCTAAATTGAGGGCGAGGGTTGTTTGCATTTATAAAATTTATTGGATTTGTAAAATTAGTATTATTTTTTCCATTTCGCACTAATATGTACATCTACTTTCAATTCTCCCGTAGGAATACTTAATAAAGCTGCATCTTCCATCAGTTTTTGTAGTCTAATCTTCCACTCTGGCGCATAGGCTCTCGTAGTTATAGTATCAATCTGATCGTGTACAGCCATTACAAGCTTAACAGGTCTATTAAATTTTGCGATGTCTTCTCGTACGAGGACCATTGCATGCTTGGTCATATCTGCTCCAGTACCTTGAATAGGAGTATTTTTACTTGCACGTTCTATTGTTCCAAGTAGTTCAGACGTTTTATTATCCTTATATCTTAAATTCTGTATTCCGTTGTGCCACCCATCAAAGTGTCTTATCCGTTTAAAGGGTAAGAATGTACGTATAAAGCCTCTATTTAAACCATAGTTACCAAGAGCCTCAAGAAATGCTTTAATAGCAGGAAACGCCTTAAAATAGGCTTGTATAAGATCCTTAGCTTCCTGTGTGGATATATTCAAATTCTCTGCAAGCTTATTAGGGCCCATTCCGTATGCCAGACCAAAATTAATGGTCTTTACATTCGTTCTGAGCTTTTTATGCTTAGGGCAATCACATTTGGATTTATCTACCATATAGGCACAATTAGCTTCTGCTGCCTGTCCCCAACTTATACCATAGACCAGATCTGCACATACTGAGTGTAGATCTTCTCCATTCTTAAGAGCTGCAAGCCATACTGGATCTTTAGAACCATAGGCAATTATACATAACTCTTGTGATGCATAGTCTCCCGATACAAATACAGCTTCAGGGTCATTTACATCTTGAAAGCAATTTCTATACTCATCTGGAGAAGGTATCTGTTGCATATTAGGCAATTTAGATGCGGATCTACCAGTATTAAGTATAGTATTGAACTGTGTATGTATGTTACCTGTATTCTTAACATGCGTTAAAAACTTTTCTCCATAACTTGTAGCAAGTTTCATTTTTTCTTTATACTTTATATATTCTTTAATGAGTATAAAAGGTTTAGAGTGTAGTATAAGCTCTTTTGCATTTACAGTTTCTAAACTAGGCACAAGATTTCTAAAGACCTCTAATACCTGCATAGGACTTGCCCAATTTATATTAACCTTTCGTATGTGTTGTATATCAGTAAATAGATTACTTTGCACATACTTAAGTTTATATCTTCTGGAAAGAATTGGTGCTCTTAATACATATAGATCTAAACGTGCTTGTAAAAGCTCTGCTTCAGTTTTAGCTTTAGTAGCCAGTACTTTCCATAGTATAGTATTTAGAGGCATTCCATTATACTCCATATCTCCAAATGCCAATATGACCTTATTCTCTAATTCTGCTACAGTTTCCAGATCCTCTGCAGAAAGTTGAGGCAGTTGTAAATCTCGAATATCTAAAAGAGGAGCTATATCATCTGCAGCATACTTTAATTGAGAGTATGAAAATGGAGCGCCATATAATTCTGTAAAAGAATTGGTTACATTTTTACTTAGATCCAATGCCAGGTATTTACTACATAGTGTCTTCAAACTATAACTTAGTCCGAATTTACCGCAATGAATTACTTTCTCAACAAGCATAGTATCATATACATTTTCCAGCTTGATATTAGCTCCTTGTAGGATCATTTTATAATCAAACTTTGCATTTTGAAGTACTTTAAGTATGCTTTTACTTTCTAATACATCACGTAATGGTTCTATACTTGTGTTACGAGTGTCTATAAGATATTGATTTTCCTTATCTCCGATCTGAAATAATATCATATTATGTACAGTGAAATCTAATCCTTCTGTCTCAGTATCTACTCCAAGTACTTTCTTATGTTTACAGTAATCTACTACATCTTGGATAGTACAGGGTATAATATCTACACCGTTAGCAGGAGATCTGAATAATGCTTGTGTAGTACTTACAAGATAGATCATTGTTCTAAGATATTCATAAATCTACCTGTTCTTTCTTGCTCGAATTCCTTATCATCAGATGAAAAGGTTTCTTTAAGTTCAAATGTACTTTTTTCCTTATTCCTTACAAATGCATATACTTTACTTGGTTCTCCTATACTTTCAAAGTTAAAAATCAATCCTTCTTCTATAGTTGCTGAATCCTGTAACAGTTTTATATCTTCTGAGGTTAACTTTTCTACATTTAGATTTTTAAGTTTTTCAAATGCTTCAGGATTTTCATCTTTATCTACTTTTGATATGCCGCACATACTAACAAAACAGCACATTTTTGCATTTCCAAGTTTTGATATTTTACGCAGTGTAAGATCCATATCTTCTTTATCTTCAAATAAACTACCAGGAAGAGGAATAAGTTTTGTAGTTTCTTTTTCTGTTAATACAGCTAAAGAAGATACAAATTTATTTTCTTCTATATTTTCAAATATTTTTTTGAATAATCTTAATTGAAAAGATTCATATGTTAATTTTTTATTTTCTTGTTCCATTTATAATAAGTATTAGTTAAAGTAAAAAGAAGTAGAAAGAGAAAGTCTCTAACTACTTCTTACTATTTAAAATTAAATAAAATTTAAAGTTTATCTTCTGTAGATACACATGCTACCATATCAAGTATTTCTCTTCGTGTAACTGGCCCACATCTATAGATACCTTCTAAATCTGCAGAGGTTAGATCCATAAATTCTTCTAAATTGGTTACAGCTATCTGACTTAGAGCATAGCGTGCTCTATATGAAAGACTATTATGTAAATGTGTAAAATACCAAGCGGCTGCTTTTTCTGTAGATATAATCTCTCTTATATCCTCTACAACTTCACATATTCCATGTTGTTTATTGATTTTATCTACGGCACTATTCATGTGTTGTTCAGCTTTCTTATTTTCATTTTTAGCAAGTAAGATTACACATACTGCAGTTCCTAATACACATAAAAAAGTTAACCAACCCCAAGGCCACATTTGTGCGAGTGTAAATAATAATATTGTTTTCATAGTTTAATTGTTTTAGATGTGTTTTTTATTTCAACGTTTAAATCTTTTACTAATCTTTCTAAAACTGCAAAAAATGTTTTATCAGATATGTTTTGCAGATTTACAGCTATTTCCTTTATAACCTCAGGTTTATCTTTTTTAATATTATTCAGACGGGACATAAAGTCTTCTTCCCCTTCTTTATCTGTTAACATATTTAAAAGATCCTCTGCTGTTTTTTGTTTACTCGATTCCTCATCTATAGAGGGTATAGTTACTTTAACCTTTAATTCTAAGGAAAATGGATATTCATTATGTATTACATTTTCTGCAATTTGTGTAAGTTTTTGATGAGATTCTTTTAATTGTTTTACATTGTAAAGTTTCTTACTTAAAGCTGCAAGTTGTGAAGCTGTTATCTCTGATTCCATTTTTAAAAGTCGTTTCCAGGTTCATTAAAATATACTTGTACCTTCTTTTCATTTAATTCATAAGAATCTTTATGAAGTTCCTGTTCTATACTTGATATATCTTTAGGGTTTGCGTTTGATAACGCTGCCATAGTGATCTCTGCGAATTGTATACCTAAAAGTACTGCAGCCTCAAGTGTGGTTATATTCATAGCATTGAAAAGCTGTTCAAAAAGATTACTTTTTTCTAATTTTTTTTCATCTGCATTTTTACTGTTTTCTTCTGCAGTTCTTGTTAACTGCATAAGAGTAAGTAAGGTATTCTGACTAAAATCTATAGATTGTCCAAATACTTCACTCAGTGTGGGTTTAGTGTGGTCTAAATTTAGTTTTAACATTATGTTTAATTAAGATGTGATAAATTTGAATATCATTGTTACGAGTAACCCTAAAGAAAGTATATTCATTGTAATCCATAATGGAAGTATGTATTTTTTTGCTTTTAGTGTATTTCGTACTGCCCTACGTGTAGAGCTTGTTGTTTTTTTTATTTCCATTATAGTGTTTTTATTACTGCTGAAAACTCATCTATAACATCTACAATTTTGAGCCTTATTTTAAAAGGTATCTTATCATTGCTTACCAGATCTCGCAGTAGCGTTGCCATACTATTTAAAAGTTTAAGAAGTGTTAAACTCTCAGTTGTAAGATCTGAAAATAGTTTTGTAGATTCTGTTACTGTTTTCTTCGGTAGTATATTATTTTCTACCAGTGTATTCAGATTCTGTAGTAACTTAAGAATCTCGTTGTTTTGTTTTTCAGTCATATTATGATTTTAAAGGTTAACAAAGGTAATAAAGTATATCTCTATTACTTGAATTTATTGTGTTTTCTTTCGTACCAAGCTTTATATAAAAGAGCACATATAATACTATATGTAATTATTATACCAGCACCAAGCATTATTGTAGTTTGTTGTACAACTACTTCTATTTCAGTTTGAGGTGTATTCCAAATTGTTTCAAATATTTCTTTCATTTAGAGTTTTTCTTTTACACGTTCTTCCATTTCAAGAATGGCCTTATCAAATAATTCTGCAGTTTCTGGTCCAAAAAAATCTACTATTGCGTCCCAGTTATCTCCCCAATCGTTATTTACTGTATTTAGAAATTTATCTGTGTCATTCATAATTTAAAAGTTTTAATTGTTTCCATTGTACCTATCTCTATTATATCCAGGCATTCTCCTTCTTTATGTACATCAAAGTCTATATCTAATAGACTTATTAATCTTTTTATACTGGGAGTCATATCTTCAACTTCTGATACACCTATTGCAATATCGTCTGTTGAGTGTACGGCATAGGTTTCACTTCCTGCTTTAAATGTATGTATTATTATAAATAGTTTTGATTCTTTCATTTCTTTATTTTGTTAATATAATTAATGTCATTTTTTCAGTTAGTTTCATTTCTTACAATTTTAGTGATCTCATTTGCTAACTCTCCGACTCGTTTCCAATCCTTGTCTTGGTTAGCTTCTAATCGTCTATACGCTTCCATCCATATATCAGCATACAAACCTGATGCAGTTCCTCCGTAACCTTGCTCTTGTTCAACTTCCTGTGCAATCTTTTGTAGTTTCTCCGCGCTCATGGTTTCTTGTTTATAGTGAAAAATCAATTTCTGTAATGGTGTTTTCATTTCTCGTTAAGTATTTCGTTTAACTTTTCAATTGCTGCTTTCCATGCTTCGGGTCGGGTTTTGAAAGCAAACCCTTCATCAATCATAGTGTTGCCTTTGAATAATTCCCACCCGAATAGAGTTAAATCATATTGTGACGCACATAAATCATACCCCTCACTATCCGCGAATAGCTGAAATATTCCCCATTGCATTGCTTCGGGTAGGCGATCAAATCGCACCCACATATTTCCGATAAGCATTTTCAACCTATCGTCTGCACTTTTAGTATCTGGCAATGATAGGAAGTACTTCTCAAATTTAGCTTGCGCCTTTTTAGTCAGTTTCATTTCTTTAGTGCTTTTTCGAGTTCTGCAACTGCGTTGTAAATCTTTATATTATCAGACGTTCCTCCAGTTGCTTTAGCGGTTACTTCAACAACTTTATCAGCCGCCTCTCTTACCTTGTCTTGGTTGACTTCTTTGGCGTATTGTTCCATTGCTTCAAGTATTTCAGGAAGATGCTCTTTTCTGAATGTCGCCGTATCTTTTATGGATAATTTGGATTGCAATATTTCAAATGCTGTTTTTCTTTCTGCGCTCATGGTTTCAATTCTTTTGAAATTAATCCTTGTGGTAAACATTCTTTAGCTACGTACAAATTATCTATAAGACCTTTACTTTGACCCGTTAATTGTTTGATTGATGCAACACCTTCTACTTTCTCATAATTAGGAATTGATTTCATCGCATGTATTATATCGTAAGCTATTACATAGCATTTCCAAAATTCAAGTTGTATCTCAAATAATTGTGATTCTATTTTTTCTTTCTTTTTTGTATTAGTCATCATCTATTAAATTAAATTGTTCGACTATTGTTTCTTTCAGTTCATCTGTAAGGGTTTGTAAAGGTAAGTTTACTACCCATTCTATAAATTCATCTTTAGTCATAGTGTAGTATATATAATAAAGTTAAGTAATACTATCCAAGATACGAATAGCAACATTATCATTGTACGTAATGCGTTAGTTTTTAATGCATTTATTATGTATTTCATATTTTAAGATTTAATAATATTATAAATATACAAGGATTCCTCCACTCCCTTACTTGGAATGTACAATAAGGACAATAAAAAAGAGCCTACGACTTACACGCCAAGGTCCACTTCGCCACAAAGGCAGATTAGACAGCTCTAATTAGAGAGACAGCAGGCCGTCTGGATGACGTTCCGTTTCATTGCTGTTTATTTGATGCCCGTTGTATGCATCTCGGCCTCTCTCAATTAAAAATATGTAACAGCTACAACATCGATAGTTGTATTTAAGCCTCCTCGATGCGTCAACAGCACTGTTACAATAAGATGAGAGAGTATACCATCCAGACCTCACATTTTACAGCTACTCACTCGCAACTGTAATGGGATTTGAACCCATGAACTACTCTCTCAATAAGTTATCATCTGCCAATATTCGACAAATATATTTGTACAGAAGGCAGGACTCGAACCTGCAAAGTGGAGTTACAAGCTTATAACTTAATCCACTACGAGTATCTCGCTCGGCTACCAATTTCGACACTTCTGTAAATTATCATCTGCCAGTTGCTGTGCTTAAATGGTAAAAAATGACCGCTTGTATAGAGTCAAAATTTCCCAATCACTTATTCTTCAGCCACAATCTGAAATGGTTATGATGCTCTTTTGATATCAGGATCATCTTCTGTCTTCTTGAGTTGCCTTGGATACCCTTCTCTTGACAATACTCATCAATGGTACGGTTGATCAGTTTGACCTTAGTAGTATTCAGCATATTCTGAACCAGTCTGAACGTACCCATCTCCCTGTTCTTATTGGAGAATTGCTTCTTCTTTGGAAGACATTTCTTGGGATTTAGTTCTTCGTAGAATTGGTCTTGTATTTTCATGTTTCTGGTTTAAAAAAGAGATATTCATGTCTCCCACGGCTCTATGGTGGCGGACGGCATGAACTTGAACAGCTTCTTCTTCCTTTAAGCCTTTCACTGTTTATCTCAATAAGATGAGAGAACTTAGGGGGATCAGCACAGCATCAGGGTTTCCCCACGACCCGAAACTGATCTCTCCATATTCTCTCAATAACATATCATCTGCCAGTTGCCTTCTGGATGTTTCATAGGAGTGATCTGTTCCGTTTGTTACGTACCTCCTCACACAGAACAACAGACAACGCTCTTTGGCAGAGCTGTGATACTCACACTCTTGCGGAGCCGCATCACTGTCCATTATTCACAGATGAATTCTTTATAGGTTCTCTTTTATCCAATTTGACACAAATGTACTTGCTCCTCCCACAGCACCATAACGGTCTTGATACTTACGTATAAGAGCTTCAACCTCCTCTCTCGTCCAACTCTCCTTGATAGGATGAATAGTGATCTCATTGTGTGCATTTATTTTAAGAACAGGATTGTCAATATCGTATAATACTTGACCATCATCTATTCCACATTCTTCTACTTCATATTCCACAAGTACACGATCAATACCTCCTACCTTACAATACTTCTCAATGAATACTTGTGAAGGTTGAGCTACTTGAGGTTTACAAGTATGATCTACAAACTCTCCATTTGTAGCACCGTACTCACAACCTGTACATTTATGTAACTCAGGATCAGTTGTTGCGATGATTTTTTTACTTTTAGTAAGTAGTTCAACAGGACTAACTCCATACTGAAATAAACCAGTAAGCGCATCATAACACCAATCACCCTCTTTTATCTTTTCAGAAGTTGTGAAGTAGAGGTGACAAGGTTCCCATTTTGCCTTTTCACCTTTTTCTAAAGGTTGACGAGTGCTTAAGATATAGTAGAAGTCCCATAATTCACATTTTAAGGCTTTTTCGCCTCTAACATCTGTATAGTAACCAAAAATTGATGCTTTATCCGTAGGCAGTATATGTACCTGTGCTTCTTTTCTATTCGCTTCCATCTTGAATATCTCGTTGTTGGGGGATACTTTGAGTTCCAATCTAATAGAACCTTTACACTGCTTAGTACATCCAAGCATGAGATCACAACAAGTATTTTCATACTCAACATCAACCTCATCTATACCTCCTACCCTACAGTACTTCTCAATGAATGCTTGTGGTATTTGAGCAACTCCATCCTTTATCAACTTAGGATCAGTTGTTGCGATGATTTTTCTACCAAGCTGATTATTCCCTGCCCTTTCTACTTTATCATTCCATACCACAGGGTCACCCTCTTTTATCTCTTCATCAGTTGTGAAGTAGAGGTGATGTGATGTACGATTATCTTTCTTCAGGTACTCTTGTGTAAAGTATTTCTGATGCCAATTCAACTTGCCTGTTAAGCCATCCAATACAATACAATTCTCTGCGCTTTCCGTAGGCAACATATGTACCTTTACTCTCTTTCTATTTGTCTCCATCTTGAATGTATTTAGAAGGTATAAAATAAGCACTATCAAAGTACTCTTGTTCTCCATTTGATATACATAGGTAAGCTTCTTTTGCAAACCATTCAAATGTCATATAGTGCTGTGATTCAGGCCATTGAACTAATATATAAGTATCATCCTTCATCTGTTTAGTTTTTAAAGTGTACCTGTTACTGTTTGTTGAAGTTTTAAATAAGATTTATAGAATTTACCAGTTGTTTTAGATTTTCTCCAATAATATAATCCACCACGTTTACCTATATAAACATCATAAGCAACGTCAGTTGTTATGTATACTTTACCTGTTAGGCTATCATGTTCTGAAAGTTCAGGTTTGATATTTATATAATCTCCTGATTCAGTAGTTTTTACAACTGTTTGTGCTTGTGTAGTATACTGAGATACTACTGCGATAATAAGTATTAATAGTATTTGTTTCATGTTATTTGTTTTTAAATGTTATCAGTTCTTCTTTCATAGCTTTTTCTTATGTTTAAGTGTTCGAGTGTATTTCTTTTTGTCTTTATGGGTCTTTTCAGTCATTTGGCGTTGCACTTCATGCATACCTTGACCTGCAGTTTTATTTCGTTTATGTGTGTGCATTATATTTGTTATACCATTTAATAAATTCTATTACAGCTTGATAACGTATTTCAATGTCATTACTATTTAAGCATTCATCGAAATATCCAACCTTATCTATATTATCGAAAAGGTATTTATCAATCTTTTGAGATACTGGCATCAGCCAATCCCAAGATGTGTTGTATTGAAGAGACTCTTCGTTTATTTCCCAATAGCTTTCAGTGAAGGAAACTCTATGCTGACTGCACCATTCACCGTGGTCACTACCTCTGAATTGTGGTAGGTCAAGAGGTAGTAGGTAGTAGTATTCATTATTAAGTGTTTTATACCCCATAAACTTGGGTATTAAGTTAATGTCTTCTTGTTTCATTTCGAATATTTATATAGTAATACTTTGTAATATATAAAAGTAAAGGGTTGAGTATGTGGCCCTTGTATATTGACATTATGGCTCTTTCGAACATTAATACACACGAGATTTTACGTCTCGTAGTCAATATGATCACGCTATAAATGTAGCGCACACTTTACTTATTGGATATATAGTTTTCCGTTCTTACCATGTCCCTTGCGAGGCTAACTGATTGCCATCAGTTCCATAGATAATACTTGTTCCACTCAACACCTACCTTGCGAGTAGATGAAGGCCGTATATTACAACGGCATAAGATCATTGTGATCCAATAAGCTAACGGATAATTTTGCTCTTTAGTTTTAAAAGGATTTCAAGTCCTCGTTTATCCAAAGTTTCCTGAGATGAATGTAGACTCCGTTAGGTGTGAGAACATGCTATCTTTTGGATAGTTTAGTTCATACTACATTCTGTGTTCGATTGTCAATCTAATTACTGAGTCTTATCAATGTTACCCTGTATTTCTACACATGCACTACGCACTGGGGATATGATAAGGTCTGAAGCAAGCTTAATCTCTGACAAAGAGGTTACACCTACTACTGATATATTCTTATTACAGTTGTTACACTGTTCAATACCTGAGAGGAATCAGGTATCATATACACTTGTACCCAGTAGGGCCTTGCCATGTATATGAGAGGGTATATCACTCTTCCGTGAATAATAATAGCCGAAGCTACTACTACGCAACACACCTACTTTGTAAAGAGGTGTGTCACTTTATTCCCTTACGGGGTTATCCTTATGGCTCCGAGAGCGAGCCAAACAATATCGGTAACTTGGACAAGCCAAGCTTAACGTTCACGCCATGTGTATTGCAACACTGAGGGCTATTGTTATGTGAACTTCGAGAATTATGAGTACTGTATGTATGCTTGAATAACCTTTTATAGAACATTCAAGTGTTCCGAACCAAGGTCTTATACGTGGTCATAATTCTCTATGTCCTTTAATTCTAAAGAACGGTATCTTATAATGTATAGTCGGTTGAGGCAATATCCGACTAATGCCTACTATTAGTACTGTTATAGTTAACGCCAGTAGCTTACTGGATATTCGTGCGGTTTAAGGAAGCACGACAATACTACGTGTAAGACATCGATGTGTTGAGGTCTATATTTAAAAGTATGTAGTCTGTACATATCTACATGATAGATACCATTGATATAGGTCTTCATTATCCAAAGCCATCTTCTTCCGAAATTCAGCATGTGTCATCATGCTTTTTTCTTTAGTGTTGGTCGGTTGTTCAGAACTGATATCATCTATTGGTTTCAAATCAATTGTTTTAATCAATCCACTCTGGTCTAAATGCCGTGATATCCAAGCTGTATTTCTAATAGCTTTCATTTTATCACGCATATCATTCCATTCGTGGATATTTTTCACTCCACACATGGTCTGCCTTATCTCTTCGTCAGTCATTTCTTCATTTTAGTTCGTATTTAATTCATTTAATGTGTATAAATAACGAAGTGTTGCGTATGCAATAGTGTTACCTACTGCATACGCTTACTTCAATGTTAGGGTAGCGACATGTTAAAATGCTGCGTCACCTTCTGAAAGGTCAGCAAGATCGTTCGCATCCACTTCGTCTACAACCACAGCAAGTGGTGTATCAGTAGCAAGAGCGTGTCCCGCACCTTTGAAGATGGTTTCGATATTCTCTCCTTTGAGTACCACAGCCGTGTAAGTGGTACAGTCACGGTCAGACACTTGATATGTTTCCACATCTCGTGTAATGAACTCGCCTGGTATCTCTTTACCTACCCAAGCCTTTAACATTACAGGTGTTGCTGACTTCCACACTGGGTTGTCATTAGCATCAAACTGCTGTTGTAGTACTCGTGTACGAATGGTTGCAAATGGATTCTGTGGGTCACTGAAATGTGCCATGCAATATCCACGTCCATCGCTGGTCTGGTTAAGCTTACCGTCAATGCCTGATTCAGATTCGATCACTGGCTTGTCAGGGTTAGCACTGAGGCTTAAAGAGGTCAGTACAATTCTTGAATCTGGGTTAATTGTTTTGTTATGTTTCATTGTTTTACTATTTATTGTGATTGTTTTATGATTTGGTTATAATATAGTACAAGGTTAAAAAGAGTAAGGTCTGACTACCCTTACTGCACCGTTACGCAGGTTGAAGCGAATGATTATGTCTTCCATTGTGTATCAAATCATTAACATACACACATCGACTTAGCTAAAGTATCGGTTCGGACTCACATCTCAAAGCTATTAAGAGAACGCCAATTTGGGTAAAAGGGCATAAGATGTTACAAGATATTCAAGCTCGTATCATTAGGTCAACGAGTGTCTTGTAACAGGATATATAAGGGTACAAGTATGTAAAGTAAGTTATACATACCTGTACCCAGAATTGAACTGTTTACAGATAATTAATTTGGGATTGAAATACATCACTGTCTGTGGCGTGAGTAGCAATCGCAATATAATTCTTATCTGAACAGTGGAAGTTCGGTCCACACCTGAATATGTATACCAATTCTATAGCATACGTGTCAAGTAGATTACAATCCAGGGTGACAACATATACTTATACATTAGTATGACATATCCAGTGTGTAGTGTGTATTATAACGTTTAATGCGCTATAACATCCGTATTAAGTGGAACAGTCGTGTTTTGGATTATGGTCCAAAACTTGGGGTATAGGTCTAAGCACAACATAGCGACACTGTTCATGAAGAATCTGGTCACGTTATGCACTCAGTATCAATTGCTTACGGTAATGGTCAACCACTATCGTCCGCAACACATAATAAGGGTGTTTGACACCTGCGTTTCTGTATCATTTCGTTGCATTTCGTTGCACTCGGTCTACATTCTGTTGCATTCACGTTCCCGTTCCGTTGCATTAGATACATTTTGTATCATTTCGTTACGTTCCGTTAACAAACACAAGAGGACACGATGTAGTATCGTATCCCCTGTGTAGATGTTCAATGAATGCTGGCATGAATGTCGTCACGTTTGGCCTTTGCACGTTTCTCTGCAGGTGAGAGTGACTTAGTACTTGGCATCACACTATCTATAGCTGGTATAGATGATATGTTACGTTTGTGCTCTATAATACCACGTTCAATCTGGTATTGTGCAGGACTAAGCTCATCCTTAGAGAGTTGTTCCTGTATCTTCTGCATGGCTTTACTGTAAGCCAGCTCAACACGTGTGTTGTGTTGGATCGCGTGTACTTCTTGTAAGTGATTCATAGGCGTATATATATTAAGTAATTAATTGGTTACAAGTTAAGGGGAAAGCATGTTACTGCTCTCCCCAGTTACTACTAATTGCAAGATGTCAAGTATAACATCTTCATCAGCATCCACGTACTGCACACTTCTTCCATGTCATCGGTAGCGTTATCGTTACGCTCGTACTCATCTAAATACTCTACTGCTTTTTCAAGCACTGTATCGTATTGTTTGTGAGTTCTCAGACCTACATGACCATCAGACGATTGTCTGAGTACAAGTGCAGGTTCTGTACGACTGAAGCCTATATCCATAAGATATATAGTATCATCACCTTTGAACATAGGTCCAGGTATGATACTTACTTCAGGGTCCAATAATGGATAGACATCCAAGAAGTCAACAAACTTCTTCGGATCAGTGGTAAATAGCTTGTGGAAGCTGGTATTGGCATTCGGCTTAGAGTCTTTCATGTTAGTGGTTTAGATGAATAAAAGTCTTAGCAACACATAACAAGGGTGTTTGATGTATGCATTTCTATTTCATTTGGTTACGTTAGTGTTAAAAAGAACAAGAAGCTACATAGCTTCCTGTTCTTCTTTCCAATCAATCAGTTCTTGAGGCAAATTGGAGTGTTGTCCCTTTCCGTAGCGTTTCTTGTGAAATCCTACAACTACAGTGTCTTTAATAAAGAATGTAGTAAGTGACTCGTTGTCGTCTAAGGTAGCGATGGTGTTACCCATGATCTCTACCCATGTTGTAATGGCTGTTCTCTTGTCCATGATAGTTGTGCTTTAATTAGTAGCAAAGAATAACAAGGATGTTTGATAATTGCATTTCTGTTCCGTAGGGTTTTGTTTAAGTACACCTACGTTTCCGTAGATGTACAAGTGAATAAAAAAAAAGAGTAGCACAACGTGCCAGGTAAGAGGCTATCACCTCCCTTACCCGACACGCTTGTACCCCAACAGCCCAGGCTAAACTACTTCCTGGGCACCATAGGATGAGCCGTGCGTGTGGAACTCCCTAAGGCTCAACACACGCAACGACTTCTCAATGCTTACACACTGTCCCCAGACTCGCTTGAAGAAGGCTTAGGCTTGCTGTTCCAATCCGAAGATCGTAACATGCACACCGTGTTGAGCTTATAGCCCAATGCCTGCTCTTTCGAGTCAAAGAACTGTGGTACACATCGACCTACTTCAGCTAATGAGTCAGTGTTGAACTCCATACCCAACTCCTTAGCCATCTTCTCAGATGCCTTAGAGGCTTTGTATGTATCAACATCTACAAAGAGCACACGAATGTACACTCTGCCGTTGCTTAGCTCGAAGAGTTCAGGTGCACTAACCTGTTCCCAATCGTTGCTAAGAAACGCAAGACTGATAGCTGCTACAGACGACTGTTCCATACAGTACTGTTGCAATGTCCCAAGCACAGTTGCTTTTCGATGCTAAGTGCACCTGGCGGGGGACGTTTCCCACCAAAGTTTAGTAGGGGAGTTTGATTTATGTAGGATCAACGAATCGACCACACAAAGATTTTTTTTTGATAAAAAAATTTTATAATAATTATTTTCCGTAGATTTGTAATCCACCGATAAAACGGGATACGCTGACACGAGAATCAAGGATATGACTCAGCGCCACTACGTCTTAGGCTGTATAATATTAGATACAGCAACGATAGACAACTATCAACATTTACGATACAAAAGCGTATGCGCTACCTGAGATATATCTCTCAGGTGTATGGGACCTTGCAACAGCACAAAAAAATTTCGGGGAGGGGGATTTGGTGCTGTGCGAAAGAAAATAAACTCCCTGAACTTAGGGCAAGGGGGAGGAGGAAGTAAACGGAATGGTTTACATTCACTGGAATAAGTCCACCTACTGGTTTACATTACTATAGGTGCCCGTGCTTGATCGTGTACACGAATGTCCAGTTTATTACTTAAAATACTGGACAAATATTACGGTTTCATAATAATTGTATATATTTGTGCTATAACATACAGAAAATGGAATGCTTATTAATATTATCACTTGCAATCGTCTCAAATGAAACCGAAATTAAATAATGTTAAATATTACACGCCTTTAGATGAAAGGCTTACAATAAAACCATCTAAAATAGAAGGCTTAGGATTATTTACCGAGGAAGAACTTCCTGTAGGAGAAAATCTAGGAATAAGTCATGTATATGATGAAAGATTTAAAAATAAGTTTATTAGAACTCCTCTTGGAGGATTTATAAACCATTCTGATACTCCTAATCTTAAAGCATATTTAACTACAGATTTTAGATATATTAAAACTATTCGTCACATTAAAGTAGGTGAAGAATTAACTCTTAATTACAGTTTATACAATGTTAAGTAAAGAATTGTTCAATGGGAGAATTACTATTGACGGTACTACTGGCGGTGATGCAGAAGTGGAATAATAATACCGTAGAGAATCAACATCGCTTTATACAGATGATGTTGGATGAGGGAAGAAAAGAACAAGCTGTGTCTATGTATCAAGTATTTAAAGGCGCAGGAGAAATTTTAGAAAATGAAAAGATTAAAGAAAGAAACACTTAAGAAGAAGGACTTCCTACCGAAGTACCTGAAACTTGTGAATGTGATTCTCCCTGATCCTCTCACACAGCGTGAAATGGACATCCTAGCGGCCTTTATGGAATTGGAGGGAGATCTGGCACGAGATGATAGATTTGGGACCCAGGCGAGAAGCTTTGTGCGTAAGAAATTCGGATTCAAGAGTTATTCCAATCTGGATAATTATATAAAATACTTCAAGCGTAAAGGAGTTCTTCTCAATGATCCGAAGACTGGTCAGTTGAAACTGAACCCTAAGATAAACGTACCAGAAGGAAAAGGTCAGGTCGAACTCGTATTTCAATTCAATATAACGGGATAATGGCGGGTAAGAAGGACAAGACTATGGAAGAGGGCTATGATAAAATAGCCAAGGACCTGGGAATACCTAGACCTCTTGTAGAATATGTTGTGCGGCACCAGTTTAATTATGTAAGCAGCATTATGACCGATGGTTTGCTGGATAATGTTTTATTACATAACTTTGGCACGTTCAGAGCAAAGAAAGCAAGACTGGATAGTCTTATACGATCACTGATAAAAAATATAAGAAGTGGCAAACTGGACAGAGAAAAAGGAACAATTGAAATAACAAGATTATGGAAAGCAAGGCAGAGAAAATAGATAAGGCCCTCGAACACTACAGTAAAGAGAAAGCTATACTTCAAGGGGAACTGGAAGGACTTGCAACTAATCTGGTGGAAGAGAAGTATCGAACACCTCTCTCACACAACCATCTAGCAATAGAAATGCTAGCTGTATCTAGAAAACTAGGTAACAGAGAAAGAATTATTGAACAATTAACTAAATTAAAATAATGGACGAATACCAAGCTCAGAGTAACGGACAACCAAGTGGGGTTCCGATGATGACAGCCGAACAGATCGAGGCTCATGAATTTAATAAACGAGCAGCTCTCATAGAGCTCGAAGTAAAGAAGGCACATACTCTAATGGGAGCACTTGCTATCGGAGGAGATAATGTAACTCCTTTATTTACTGCCAAGCAGCGTAAAGAGGTAGAAGATCTTTTAATGACCGCACTGAAAGCAACAGCTAATGGATGATGATAACTCCGCCGCTAGATCACTAAAGATCACATTCTGTAAAACATGTAAGACCTGTCCCTCTATTTCTATCCATAAAGACCTCGATGAGGTAGTTCTGGGTGGAAAAGAAGAAGGTTTCACTGTCTGGAAGAAGGGACACTTCAAAGATATGGTAGAAGATATTAAAAATGGAAAATTCGATGAATACATCTAATATGAATAAAGATATTAAAATGATCACAAATAGAAGAAGTATGGAAGAATGGGATAAAGCGCTGAAAGAAGTAGGCACCCAATGGATAAATCCATCCGCCGAGGCAGAAAAGAGAATAGCTGAGATCAAGGATCGAGAGAAGCAAATAACAGCTACACTGTTCAGACTTCTTAAGCTTGGCCATATTTCTTCCGAAGAGGCATTAATGCTTGCAGACCGAGAGGTAATAGATCCTGCGGA
>Ga0208012_1000053_pt1 | contig 47459 bp, 55 predicted proteins | sample 15BtaG_FD_184090 | JGI IMG/M metagenome (GOLD analysis project Ga0208012, IMG submission 184090) | Marine viral communities from the Subarctic Pacific Ocean - 15B_ETSP_OMZ_AT15312_CsCl metaG (SPAdes) (version 2) | ecosystem: Environmental > Aquatic > Marine > Oceanic | place: Pacific Ocean... | reverse complement strand
GTGAGTCTGGCGCAAGCTAGTCACTAGGTAACTTAGTTTGACCCCGTCTTGAGTTTTCTCTTGACGGGGTTTTTTATTTTGGTATTTATGATATCCAAACACTATTTATAAATGATTGATAAGGCAAGGCGCCTTTTATAAAAGGAGAAAACGAACATGGCTAAATTAGGAAGATATAGTGCAGATAGAAAGAAGGTAGATGCCTTAACTGCTGCATCAAGTTTAGAGGTTGCCGATTGTGGCACATTATTTACATTGGGCACGGCCGCCGGTTTTGCAACAGTATTGCCGGCAATTTCGGCCGCTGGCAAAGGCTGGTGGTGTAAGTTTATAGTTATTGTTAGCCCAACCGGAGGCGCAGGATATACTATTGACTTGAGTGGTTCCGATGCGGTTACAGGCGTAATCACTACCGGCGCCGACGGCGCCGCCACCGATTCAGCCGGAGCGGCACAAGCAGTATTCGTTAACGACGCTGCGATAATAGGTGATCAACTTGAATGTGTCACTGATGGAGTTAGGTGGTATTTCACTGGACACTGCAATGCGGCCACTGGCATTGACATGGAATAATAACTAGTATCGTCTTATCAACACTAAACCCCCTGCTCTTAATGAGTTGGGGGTTTTTTGTATATATACACTATTTATTCATAACCAAGGAGACTTAAAATGGGCAAGCGCAAGAGAAGACTTCATAGTCCAAAATATGCTAAAAAGTATGCTTCTGTAAGAGAAACCTACAACCGCTTAAGGGGTGTTGTGGAGGAGGCTGAAGCTGACGGAGTAATCACAGAGGAAGAAGCCGCGCAAATTGTGAAGGCTAAAGAAGCAGTTGTCGAAGCTATCGTTGAAACAGCTGTTGAGACAGTTACGGAAGAAGTAGCTGAAATCATCGAGAAAGTCGAAGAGATTGTAAAGCCTGTGGTAAAGAAAGTTACAAAGAAAAAGACGATCTTCAAGCCCCGCACCACGAAAAGAAAGAAGCCGACCGCAAAGAAAGAAACCTAATTCATCATCTCCTAACTAATTATAGTGGAATAGGAGACTGTATGAATGGCCAGCACAATTACAAGCGCGACAATGAAGGTGACCATAGCTGAGCAGATTAATCTGAACGGCAGTGAGCAAGGTTCAAAAAATACATTAAGCATTAGTGGTATAAAAAACGTATTTAAGAGAATAGTTACTATTGCAGCAGACGACGATGCAACAGTTTTAGTTTTTAAATCAACTGTGTCTATAGCCGGGGGAACAGCTGATACTGGCGGTGACGGTGCGCTAGATTTGCAGAATGTAAAATATATTCGCGTAACCAACCTAGATGATACAAACTCCGTTGGCCTCTCACTACAGTTAGACTCTGACGAAGACAACAGCGCTGCAAACGAATCTTGCACTATCTTGCTGGAAGCCGGCAGAAGCTTTATTATGGGCACTCCTGATGAAGGAGTCCACGTCGACGATGATTCAGCTGGCATATTAACAGCATTAACCGATCTAGAGAGTATCATAATTAACCCGGGATCCAATGTAGGCACAGTGGAAGTATTCGTGGCTAGTACATAAGGAGAGAGCGACACATGGCAGTACCAACATTATCCCCAGCTTCTGTGACAAGCACTGTTGTCTTAACGTCCTCGGGAAGCACTGCCACAACAGGCCCCGGATCCGGCAATTCATCGCACTATCCATCTGGTATATACGTTGATCCAGACTCTGACTTATATGACGTAAATTTTATCAATGGAGCGTCCGATCAAGTTGCTTACGCCTACAAGAAACTAGGTGGCGATGTGCTTGACATCGAGTTGACGGCTGGAAACATCTACGCCTCGTACGAGGAAGCAGTATTAGAATATTCGTATATCGTCAACGTACATCAGTCAAAAAACATCTTGCACAGCGCCCTCGGCGCCACGACTGGTACTTTTGACCATGATGGTCAGCGTACAGACGCTCTCAAAGAGAGCCAGGTTGAATTAAAGTATCCTAAATTTAAATTAGGTTACGTTAAAAAAGTCATGGATCACTCTATATCAGAAGTAGGCATAGGTGGATCCCAACCAATATATTCCTCTTCAGTGGATTCTGTGCCGAACACGCAAGATTATGATTTGCAGGCCGCTATTTCTAGCTCGGCAAATGACACAGATTCGCCTTTCTATAATAAAGTTGGCAATAAAAGAGTAACAATCCGACGCGTGTACTTTAAAACTCCGCATGCAATGTGGAGGTTTTATGGATATTATGGTGGACTAAACGCAGTTGGTAATTTATCAACCTACGGTATGTATGCAGATGATTCATCTTTTGAAATAATTCCTCCATGGCAAAACAAAGCCCAGGCCATGGCTTATGAAGATGCTATCTATTCTAGAAACTCTCATTATTCTTATGAATTGCGAAATAATAAATTAAGGATCTTTCCACTTTCAACCGCCGGCGGACCTAAAAAGATTTGGTTTGAATTCTCAATTGATGCTGAACCATGGGATGACCAAGGGGATAGACAAGATGGTCTAGCCGGTGTCAACAACATGAATACCCTGCCGTTAGCCAATATACCTTATGCAAATATAAACTCTATTGGTAAACAGTGGATACGTAGGTTCGCATTGTCTTTGGTGAAAGAAACTTTAGGACAGATACGTTCAAAATTCGGTGCGATACCGATTCCTGGCAACAGCGTCACTTTAAATGGGGATAAATTGATCTCTTCTGCTCGTGAAGAACAAAAATCTCTGAGAGAAGAACTACAAAAAGTACTTGATGAACTGACTTACCAGAAGATAACAGAAATTCAAAAAGCTATTACGGACAATACCCTGGAAACTGGGAAGAAACTTCCCATGTATATTTTTGTGGGGTAAATAGATGTCTCATGAAAACGATAAGTGGTCTCAGCCTTCAACACCTCCCCCTCCTTTATTTTTAGGAAAGAAGGAGCGCGACCTTGTTAAACAAGTTAATGATGAATTAATAGAAAGAGTAATTGGGCAGACTATCGTGTATTATCCTATTGATATAGATCACACAAACTATCATCCTCTTTACAATGAGGCAGTGGTTAAGACGTTTTTGTCACCGGTAAGGGTTTATACCCTGATAGAGTTCCAAGGAGAAGAAACTGCAACAGATAAATATGGTGTTGACAAGACTGTTAAATTAAATGTACATTTTCATAAGAGGAGATTGACAGAAGATCAAAACTTGTTTGTTCGAGAAGGTGATTTCATTGCTTACGGTAAAAATTATTATGAAATTGTGAGCCTAAAAGAACCAAAAGAGATGTTTGGTCAAGCCGACCAACGCATAGAAATTGTAGCACAATGTATTAAATCACGCGAGGGGTATTTTGATGGCAGCTAAAACAAAAAATGAAGAAGAGACATCCCGCGACGTCCCTAGATTTAAATCAGAATTGGAAGATATTGATTTTGCCTTATATAAGTTTCTAGATGAAACACTGGACATAAGGGCTGGAACAAATAAAGGGTTCAAGAAGGTTCCGGTGATTTGGTCTGGAGCAGAAAGATCTCATAATATAAAATCTGAAGGAATAGAGAGAGATCTGACCGGCCAGGTTATTTTGCCAGTCATTTCCGTCGAAAGAAAGGCTGTTAAAAAAAGCCATAAAAGCAGAGTAATTCCATATGCTGCAGTAGATCCAGTAGGAGATCTCAAGGGCGGCTATCTAACTATAAATAAGGTAATACAGCAAGATAAAACGAGAGCTTTCGCTAATGCTGATGCATATCGCCGCGGCGGCCAACTCCATTATCCACTGAATAGGTTCAAAAAGAATAAAAAGATAGTTTATGAAACAATATCAATTCCCATTCCAATATATGTGGAGATTGATTATGCGATTACTTTGAGAACTGAGTACCAGGAACAAATGAATGATATAATGACACCTTTTATAAGAGTCTCCAACGCACATAGAAGGGTGATGATTGAACACAATTCGAATCAATACGAGGCTTTTATCCAAGAGGCATATGCTATGTCAAATAACATTTCTAGCTATACGACCAACGAACGCAAATACGAAACAACAATTAATATGAATGTTATTGGATATTTAATAGGAGACGGAAAGAACCAGAAACAGCCCCGGGTCGTCCGTCGCGAGAACCCAGTACAGATAAGGTTTGCCTCAGAGCGTATTATAGTTCAAGATGAGGATGGTGAATTTAGATTTTAAAGGATTTTGTGATAAGGCGTGACTATTTATTAAAGAAAAAAGTTCATAAAATTTTAGAACTTGCCTAATCGAGGAGCAACAACATGTCAGTAGATAAATTTAAATTTGTGTCACCCGGTATTTTCATTGATGAAATTGATGAATCTCATCTACCTTCTTTACCAGAGCGAATGGGTCCTTTGGTTATAGGACGCTTCGAGAAGGGACCGGCCCATCGTCCCGTAAAGGTTGAATCTTTTCGCGAATTTGTTGCAAAATTTGGTAATCCATCCGCTGGTAATCCCTCTTCCGGTGATATTTGGCGAAGAGGATCACTGACTGCTCCCACATATGCTGCGTACGCTGTGCAGGCTTGGCTAAGAAATAATTCACCATGTACTGTGTACAGAATTCTTGGCCAAAACCCAGATAATGCCGACTCCACCGGGAAGGGCCCGGCTGGATGGATAACTGATGCTACGCCCGGGACAACCTTGGCCACAGCCGGCGGAGCATACGGTTTGTTCGTTATGCCGAATCCGGATTCGTATGATCCTGGGGCTGGCCTCTATGCCGGAGCACAAGACGCGCTAGACACCAGCGCCGGCGCCGGTAGTGGGTTGGCAGGATCTTCTACTGATCATAAAATCGTAATTAACGTTCCGGCGTCCATCGGCGGCGCCGCTGCCGATACTAGTATATTTATCGACATGAACACCACGACGCACGGCGCCGTTGTAGTCAGCGGATTCACATCCGGCTCTTCCAATCAAATCGGAATCGCAGCCGGCTCGGCGGCCAACGATGATATCACAGACTATCTTATCGCAGCTATTAACGGTACTTCTGATGCACGTATTGCATATGCAACAGGTGGTGGAAATGCTGGAATCGGCACTGGCATCGCTGGTATTACAGCGGCCGATGGATCAAATGCATATAAAGTAAAAATCACAGCCGACAAGCAAGGCTCTGGAGGTAACAACACTACTCTGGCACTGCCCACTGGTGATATTTCTGTAGTAGCTCAAGCGGCCCTTACGGGGGGCTCAGGCCCGGCTGTCACAGGTACATTAGCTGCTGTATGGTACTGCCAAGAGGGTGGTGTCGTCCTTACTGGCACAATGCGAGACTCCACCGGTCAACACGGCGAAGGAGCAGGAATATTTGTGAAAGGTGCAGCTGGTAACACCACCCCCACCTTCACTGCCAAGGTGAAAAATCTTTCCGGTACCGTGGTCAAGGAAGCTACCTTTAATTTTGATAGAGATTCTAAGCTCTTTATTAGAAACGTTTTTAATACGGACCCCACAAGAACCAACTCGGAATTAGTAAATACAAGTAACGACTCTAATGCCTTAAAAACTCATTGGCTGGGCGAAACTTTTGAAGCTAACCTTATAGCAGCCGAGAACTCTAAACTTAAAGTAACCGGTTCGACACCTGCCAATGCTGATGTACTTGGTGTTATTTTGCAGTTAGAAAGCGCCGGCGCCACTTCTAACATAGATTGGCACGATCGTCGTCAGGTTGCTCAGGCCGCACGAACTGGCTGGTTTATCTCTCAAGACACGCGTGGCGACACATACAGTAACTTTAATCCAGTCACTGATACACAACAGCTCTTTAGAATACATGCTTTGGGTGGGTCTGGCGCAACGACTGATCCTGGTTGTGGCGAATCCTCAAACAGAGATTTAAAGATTTCTATTCAAACTATCAAAGCACCAACAGATAATTTTAATAATTTTGGTACTTTTTCGTTGGTGGTTAGAGACGCCCACGACACAGACAACAACCCAGTAGTGTTAGAGCGCTTCTCTAATCTCAGCCTTGACCCGGGTTCACCTAATTTTATTAAAAGAAGAATTGGGGATATGAGCTACTCTTACAATCGGTCAACTAAACTTGTGACTGAGAATGGTGAATATACCAATAAATCAGATTTAATTAGAGTGCAAACTTCCGAGGTGGTCGACCTGGGACAAGCCGCTGGCCAGCTTCCATATGGTGTATACGGGCCTTCGGTACCTCTTACATTTGAACTGATAAGCGGCTCCATAACTGCTTCAGCTGAAAACGGATATGTCCTCGGCAGCGGTTCTTTGCCCACTGCGCTTTGTCCTTACGAAAAACATGCCGCAGCCGACGTAAGCATGGTATATACCAATAACGTTTTTACAGCTTCATTTGAGTTCCCCACTTCCAGACTGAGAGTCAGTTCATCTGAGGGTGGTCTTGTCCAGGCTAACAAAGCTTACTATGGATACCAGTCGACTGTGAAAAGCAGCAAGCGTTTTGATTTTTCAAATTATGACCTGTTCAGAGGACAGCCTGCAGGTCATGACCCGTATGCTGAAACCGCTGGTGAGTCACGATACTCATGGGTATTCACTCTAGACGACGTTGAGAGGAGCACCTCTAATAGCGACCACTCACTTTGGGTATCAGGCTCGCGAGCTGGTGGAAACGCCGGAAACTGGAATGTGTCTTCCGGATCACTGACGGGCGCCCTTGACGCCGGCGTAGACAGGTTCACATCTCCGATGTTCGGCGGCTTCGACGGGTTCGATGTTACCGAAAGAGACCCGCTTCGCAATACTTATACATCCCCGGACGGTACTTCTGGCACAGAACTAAATAACCACGCCTTCTACAGCTTGAAAAAAGCTATTGACGTCACCTCAGATGCTGAGTATGTTGAGTTTGATGTCGCGACAATGCCAGGAATCACCAACACAACGCTGAATACTGCGTTGCTGGATTCTTGTGAGTCCCGAGCAGACTCTTTAGCAATTATTGATCTGAAAGGTAACTATGTACCGCCACACGAGCATAGTAGTATCTCCACGCATACTGACTATGCAGGTTCTGTTACAGATGTAGTTAACACGTTTAAGGATATGAATGTAAATACAAGCTACGGTTGTACTTTTTACCCGTTTGTTAGAATTAGAGACACGATAAACGACTCTGTGCTATATGTGCCACCATCAGTTGTTGCACTAGGTACCTTCTCTAGTTCACAGCGTAAATCAGCAGTTTGGTTTGCACCAGCCGGCTTCACTCGCGGCGGCTTAAGTGAAGGCTCTGCGGGCCTTCCGGTCTTAGGAGTAAAGGAGAGAGTAACGTCTACTAATAGGGACAAACTATACGATGCTAATATCAATCCGATTGCTACTTTCCCCGCCGAAGGCGTTGTTATCTTTGGCCAGAAGACGCTGCAGGTTACTCGCTCTGCATTAGATAGAATTAATGTCAGGAGACTTCTCATCTATCTCAAGAAAGAGATTTCTAGAATTGCTTCTAGAGTTTTGTTTGACCAAAATGTACAAGCTACATGGGACAGGTTCACCGGTCAGGTGGTGCCATTCCTCGAAGGTGTACAGGCCGGCCTAGGTTTGACTGACTTCAGAGTTGTACTCGATGACACAACTACAACTCCGGACTTGGTTGATAGAAATATTTTATACGCAAAGATTTTCTTGAAGCCTGCTAGATCAATTGAATTTATCGCTCTTGACTTCATTGTCACTAGAAGTGGTGCTTCTTTTGATGATTAATTTTAAGCTTAGACTATTTATAAGAGAATTAGGAGACTAAACACATGCCATTTTTTTCAGATTCAGGACCAGGAGGGTTCCAACCTAAGAGAGGTTTTAGGTTTTTAGTTAGTTTTACAGAATTATCTAATTTAACTTTTATGGTAAAGTCCTGCAGCAAGCCTGCGTACGCAGTGGGATCATCTAAGCACGCAATTCTTAATCACGAATTTAAATTTCCTGGAAGAGTGACTTGGGACGATGTCTCAATTGAATTTGTTGATGCTGTGGATCCAAACGTTGGTTCGAAATTTTATAATGCCTTATTGAACTCTGGCTATGTTAATCCTATTGACGAAAACAGCCTTCTAACTGGTATAACTAAAGTCCAAGTAACAGATACTATAGGTGAAGTTAGAATTAAGCAGCTAGATGGTGGTGGAATTGTCCTCCCCGCGGGAGTAGATCCTGGTGATGGCCCGGGCCTAGTTGATAGTACTAGAATTATAGAAGAGTGGACATTAAAAAATGCCTGGCTTACAAAAGTTAGCTGGGGTAAGCTAGACTATAATTCGGATACTGATATGCTCAGTATATCAGCTACCATAACATATGATTATGCCACTTATCATTCTACCCCCGGCGGCATTCCTGTACAATAACAAGAAGAGGTTTAGATGAGAAATAATCAAAGGCGAACAACCGCGCCTAGTCGTTCGGGCTCCCCGCCCGCCACCGCCGCAGCTGCAGCATCCGGGGGTCTCACCTATCAAGTTCCTACGGAATTTGTAGAGTTGCCCTCTAGAGGCAGGTTCTATTTGGAGGGCCACCCTCTTCACAATCAAGAGACTGTTGAAATAAAATTCATGACAGCCAAAGAGGAAGATATTCTATCCTCAGTTGCTTTAATTAAAAAAGGGTTAGCCGTTGACAGGCTGCTGGAGAACATACTAGTAGAAGATATTGATCCTGGCAGTTTACTGGTTGGCGATCGATCTGCTATAATGATAGCAGCTAGGACCTCCGGGTATGGCAGGGTGTATGAGACTGAGATAACATGTCCCACCTGTTCTGCTAAAAACTCTTTCCTTTATGACCTTACAAATGCAAAGATAGCCGATCGGTGTTTCGACGAACAATTTATAGCTGATAACGATATCGAAATTAATCCCGAGAGTGGCCTATTCATTGTTGAACTCCCCACAACAAAGGTGGCAGTTGGCCTCAGACTCTTAGACGGTTACAGCGAAAAAGAATTCACCCGGGCCAATTCTGACAACGAGGAATCAAAAATCACAACACTACTGTCTGCTTTTATTGAAAGTGTTGATGGCATATGTGATAGACAAGAAGTTGAAGCGTTTATTGATAGCATGCCCACAAAAGATTCAAAATATATCAGAAATATTTATACTACATTAATACCCAACATAGAGCTGAAAGATGATTTCACCTGCAGCCAGTGCTTCCAACAGAGGGAAATGGAGGTGCCGCTTTCTGCGAATTTTTTTTGGCCTGGATGAGACATACATGGAATCTGTGTATGAACAGTTTTTCATTTTGCAATACCATGGCGTCTGCAGCTTCATAGAAGCCTATAATTTACCTGTCGGGCTAAGAAAATGGTACTTAGAAAAACTGAAACACCAGTTTGAATTGGAAACGGAAGCCCTAAACAGCAAATAACAAGCATCCGAGTCACTCTCAATTTCTGTTTGCTAACTATTTATTAGGCCTAGGAGTATATTATACATGGCCGATACACCAGAAAAATTAGCAGAAGAAGCAAAGATACTAGCGGCTGAGCTTGAAAAGCTTAAGGCCATGGGCGATGAGTTGACTACAGCCCAGCAGCGTCAGTTTGCTTTGTACGCGTCCCACTTAGCTAAGCTTAAACAAGCTAGTATGCAGCAACAACAGATTGCCAATAATGCTAAGTTACGCTTAGAACAGATGAAAGAAGAGAGTGTTTATGATCAGCAGAAAGAAGAAAGCATTCGAAAGCAGATTGAAACCAACAATTCCCGAGCCGCGGCCTATGAGGTTAATCAAGCACAGATAGATTCTGCTTTACAGAATACAAGAGAAATAACAAAAAAAGTATTTGAAGAGCGCGCCGCCATGGCGCAAGAGTCTGACGCAACTCGACTTCAACTTTCTCAACAGCAAGAACAAGACTCAGAACATTTGCTCGACCTGTATGGTAAGACTGCCCTGGGTGTCACAACCGCAATGAAGGGGACTATTTCTGAAATGGATGCCCCCATGGCTATGATGGCGGCTTCTTTTCCACGAGCCATGGAAAGCATGATTGCGGAACAAAAAGCTCAGTTTACAAAGGGGGAGAAAGGTCTTAAAAGTATAGGAAAAGAGCTGGGCTTTGTTTCAAAAGAAATTGAAAATGTCGCCGTCGGCGCTGCAGACATGCAATGGCTGGAACGTACCTTTGGTCCCGAAGCCAGCAAGAGGATAGCCGATTGGGGTGGCGGCTTTAAGGGTGTCGGGAGCAATATAGAAGACACTTCTAAAACTCTCAAGACTTTGTTGGATACTTCTATGGCAATACGGCCGTCGTTTGTTGAGGATGACCCTGCCGCGGCAGCCTTCATAGCCAACCAAGTTACCGGCTATGAAAAGCTTGGCGCAACTAGAGAAAAGCAGGCTGAGTTTATTGATAAAAATGCAAAAGCCCTAGGCATGTCTCAGGTGGAAGCAGTTAAGCAGATGGCAGTGCTACAAGCATCTGCCGATAGTACCGACATGTCACTCAAAGGCGCCCTGCAGGGTTATAACGATAATTTTGGTACCTTTGTTCAATATGGCGAACAATCAATTGAAGTATACAGTAGGATGCAGGCCCAGGCAGTCGCGACTGGGGCAGGCATGAAGGGCCTTACAGAGTGGGCTAATCAGATGGACGATTTCAAGGGAGCAACAGAGGTGGCGCAAGGGTTTAATGCTGTGCTTGGAGATAACCTTCTTGATATGGAAAAGCTCAAGTACGCTGATCATCCTGAAAAAATACGATTGATTCAAGAAGCTTGGCAGAAAAAGGGCGTCGCTTTTGATGCATATGACAGAGAAATGCAGAAAGTAATTGCCGGTACATTAAAGCTCAATAGCATTGAAGAGGCTGCAAAAATTTTGAGCGAAGAAAACAGCCATGGCTACGAGGTAAGGGCATCGAAAATGGACTTGTCTGCTAAATCAACACAAGAGATGACTGAAAGAATCAGGGGCACTATGACTACGACAGAACTTCTGACCAGAAATCAAGATGTGGCACAGGGCGGTATGTTCAAGTTCATGAACAGAACACAGGAGTTTGGTGAGAAGGGCGCCCAGGCAATACTCAGCGTCTTCAATCAGGTGTTAGGTGTTGTACAGGATACGGAAGCTGCAGCAATTGCTACAGTTACAGCATTTGAGATGCTTGTTAAGGGCACCGGCAATATTGCTGAGGCCTTGGGCAAGGGAAATATTAAAGAAGCTGTCGAAAGTGCCATCCCCTTGGGCCTCACTGCCGGCGTGGGCATCTTTGCTCCGCAGCTAGCTGAGGCAGTCGGCGCCACGCCTAAAGCGAAAACGGCAGAAGCCTTTCCGGCATCTGAAAGAAGAGGGTTATTAGATCTAGCCACGGAGCGCACAAGAGCCGGTACCGGGGATACAGAGCAAAATCGCCAGATAATGGAATTGGTTAGCGCTATAAAAGATGGTACCCTGCTGCAAGCTGATATCACTACAAACCTAAACTTGGATGGCAAGACAATCGATACTATTACTCAAAAGACTTCTTCCAAGGCTGCCACAAGAGTCAAAGAAGAAATGAATAGAAAAGCTAGAAACTTACCAACGGCGGGACTATAAGGAACAAGAAGTATGCCTAAATTTTTTCAAACAGAAATAGGAGCCCACGGCGGAGAGAAGCAAGGTTTTCAAAATGTTAAGTTTAAAAAGCGCGACTTTAATAATAGCAGCGCTGCTAGATCCGGTACCATACTAGAAATTATACCAGTTCATATTAAAAACCCTCCGGTTATTCAGTTTCTGGCTTATCTAGGGAGAATCACTGACAGATTTGGTGTTAGCTTCCAGGCAAGTCAGCCATTTGGCCGGCCAGACCCATATCAAATTTGGAAGGGCAATAGCAGAACCATCCGATTAAGTGTTGACCTACCATCTAGTTCGGTGGCAAAAGGACTGGATAACTTAAACAATCTAAGCTGGTTTTTGGCCGCTCTTTACCCAACATATCGCAGTAAACTAACAACTACGTCTGTATCCGCGACTCCCATGTTCAGAGTTAGATATGGAAATTTAATAAGTTCAATGACCTCAGGCGGTCAAGGTATACTATGTGTGATTAAGGGGGTGTCCGTAACACACGATTTGAAACAAGGTGTTATCGGCGCTATCGCCTCCGGGATGAGAATGTCTGGCGGTACAACGGCCGGCCAATTGATTAAAGCAGCCGGTTTCGACAATTACGTAAGAGATGGAGAAAAAATATTAATTCCTAAATCTATAAAATTAGGGTTCTCGTTGACTGTTGTTCATGACCACTCTCTAGGTTGGGATCATGATACTGGAAAATGGAGAGGCGCCAAAGAAGGTGCCGGGTACCCATACAAATTTGGATTGGTGAGGGACACGAAGGATGAACTCAGTCTGGACCCTGTTGGGGATCTTTATGGCGATACTAGTATACCAGAAGGCGCCGCTCCTCCTTCCCCGGGCAGCCCGGAAGCACAGCAAACGAATGCCTCTCAGACAATAATTAGTGATACTGATGAGGACGTAGGCGTCGAGGAGTCGTGGTGGGATACTGCTACTTCTATAGCTAGCAAGGTTTCACTTATAAGCGATGAGCCAATGGACACAGCCGGTACTGGTATATAGACATGGAGACAATACATTATGAGATATAAAAATCAATCAGTTTTTGTCAACGATAACGAACCTTACAAGAAATTTTTGAAAAATCGGGGTATAAAATCTGTTAAACAATACGAAACCCCGAAACTACGATATCCCACAGACCTGCAGGCAAGAACAAACTTTTCTACAAAAAAACACATATGGTCAACTGGAGATAGATATTTTAAGCTGGCCGAAGAATATTATGGAGACCCTACTATGTGGTGGGCAATAGCTTTTTATAATCAAAAACCAACAGAATTTCATCTAAATTTAGGAGACGTCTTATTCATACCAATGCCATTAGAATCTTTCTTATATACTATAGGTTATTAATATGTCACAAGATATTACAAGCCCGGGAGGATCCGCGGCGCTCACTCCAAATAAGTCCACAGCACGAGTCCGCGATCAAAAATCATTAACTAATGATAACAGAACACGTGGTAACATTGAGCAATATATATTAAGTCAAAACATTGAAAAGGCTGCCAATTATTTTAATTCTAGAAGGGAGTTGTTTAATTATCAAACTTTTAGACAGGTCAACGGCGACGGCACCCAGATGGTCAACAAGCTGAGAGGAATTGAAAACATTGAGGTTTTCAATAAAGTGAAGACCTCGGTTCTCTCGCTTATGATGCCAAAAGTGAGGATTTATAAGGTTAGTCATGAAGAGGCCGGCTTTGCAGAAGATGGCACACCGGATGAAGGCAAGATACAAAGACTACCCTTTCCTTGCTACAAAGAATTTAAATTTTCTGATAATTTTGGTCAGGAAACTGCAGCAACTGTACAAGATTATTTGAATTATGAAAGCACGAAGCCTTCTTATCGAAATGTTGGTTTAGAATCCTTCTCTATTATACATGATGGCAAATCAGAAGGTATTTTAGAGCAGAATATACAGTGTTCTTTGAAACTTACTTTTAAATCCTTGAAAGACCTAACGGCACAACCACCTGGTGAACCACATCCGGAGAAGGGCGGCCTCAGATACGTCGATCTAATATTATGGCCACCCGCCAGATACGTTAAGGACGCCGAGACGCATAATCCACTGCATTACGAGATAAAAGCTATGATTGGCTATTCAGCACCCAGCAAGCAGGCTTTAGAGGGGCTGAACCTGACACTGAAAGAGGTTGAAATGCTTAGTCATATCGAAAAACTAAATACTATAGTTTCTCTTTCCTTGGTCGATTATAAAATAGGCATAGGTGAACAGGGGCAAGTCACCCTGACAGCTAATTACCGAGGGAGACTAGAAACAATAGTTGGCACCAACTCAGTTAATATTTTTCAAGATACTATGCGTCTTGGCCACGGCGGCAAGGAGAAGATATCAAAATCGGTCGACCCGAAGAATAATCCAGCACACATTTTCAAGATTCAATCCATGATACATGAGTTTTTTAAAGAACTAAACCAAACTCACTGCCGAAATGATAAATGCTCGTCTAGAAAAAAACTCTTGCAAGTTTTAAAAAGTGATACAATATTTTCATCTATTTATCGCGAAGCCGGAGGTCCTGCGGTAACTGAAAACAGAGGGGTCGTCAAGGTAGTGGGGAATGGCGAGGATATATTCTTATGGTTTAAACAGGCTATAAATTCTAATAGAATGCTTGCTCTTATCCGTCGCCGTGTCGGCGGATTTAAAAAGGATGTATATAAAACATTCGTAGACCAACTAATAACCGGTAATGATGCCCGCGACGAGTTGGACCCAGAAACTAGGCTGTTCTGTATCAACGTGCCAAAAGAGGAAGTTGTTAAGTATTTAGGCGCCGTCGAGCCTCCACCTGACAACCAACCGATTGCAACTTTAGATGAGCTGACCAAACAAGGAGTCAGCTATAGCGATGCCATGCAACAAATTATGACTGGTGGCACAACTGCTGTCCCTCGCGGCAGTTCTAAAATTAAAATTGATCGATGCAATAAAGCAATCCAAAAGGACGCCGCGTTACAGGAGACCGTCGCGCAAGATATCTCTTCACTAGAGGCTAATCGAGTTGAAGATATAAACAAAGAAAAAAAAGACCCTAGCCGTAAAACAACGCTTAATTTTGATGGAGAAAATTATAAATTTTATTTTATTTATTTTGGTGACATCATAGAATTGGCATGTAAGAATGCCGGCTTTAAAGCTTTGGATTTAATTAACGAAGAGGAGGTAGGAGGGGAGGCTTCAACCGCCCCATCATACCCGCCTTTTCCTCCTAATACTTACTACGGATACGGGAAAAAAAGGGGGGATATAAATAAAGAAGCTGGACGTAATTATGGCCTAGGCCAAACCCGCGTGTTGCTTGGCCCCCTTGAATATACTGATCCTGAAACTGGAGTAATAAAAAATATTAATCTAGCCCAGTTCCCCATATCCTTTAACTATTTTAGGTCATGGTTTACGAAGCGTATCATTAGGAAAAAGAGTCCTGCGATGTCTCTTGGGGGTTTCCTAATTGAGTGCATGAATAAGTTAATTATGCCGGCCTTGGGAGCTGGCATGCCCAGTAGTGTCAAGCCGTCAAGAACCAGATCTGCCATACAGGCCCTCACACTACCGGGCAAGCAAACCGGTGAAGACCCAGTAGAAATCTGTGGCAGGATTGTAGGAAGGATAGAAGAAACGCTTCCCCTTCACAGAGTATTGAACGTAGATGGTTCAGTATTTAGAGAGGCCTATTTGAACAGGCTCATCGCCGGCCAATCATCTGAGACGATGATAAAAACTTCACATGATTATCTTTTGATACGCACAACCACAGCTAAGGACATGATGGAAAGAACTGGAAACCCTATTGAAGATCTTAAAGACGGAATCTATCATTTCAACATCGGCTCTGACAATGGCTTATTAAAAACCATGGATTTTAACAAGGTGTCTATAACGGGCTTGGCAGAGGCCAAATGGAAAATTGCTAGAGATCAAGGTGCTGATCCTCTCGGCCAGTTGATGTTCCCTTTTGACACTAATTTAGATTTAATTGGCACTTCTTTATTTGTACCTGGTATGTATTATTATGTTAATCCTAGCATGTTAGGGCTGGGAAATGTTGAAGATGCAAGGTCAGTGTCATACCAGCTTGGCTTAGGGGGGTATCACATCGTGCAGACCGTGACAAGTACTATTCGAAAAGGAACCTACACGACTAAAATAGAGGGCAAACAAACATTCCAAGGAAGACCTAAGTAATGACTAAAAATCTTACCGAATCCATGTTCGAATCAAAACTTAATTTAGGCAACTTTTATCCTAAGTTACCTGGTATTAAGAATTTCGATCTTGAAAGAGAACATTTGTTTTATGGTCGGATCGATCCTGATGGTGATGTTGTTTATTTGGAAGACTCAAACTTAAAACAAATTTATTCTGGGAAAAAACAGACTCATTTTGCTGCTGATTTTGTTAGTGAGGCGTTCTCTGACTTTCGACAAAACGTAAAGAAGGCTTCAGACAAAAACTTTCTTAATAGGAACGGTGTTTTTCCTACTAATCTAAAGGCTTACAAGGCCTGGGACCACCGTGATTTAGAATATAATTATAATCAATACATTAATAAAATTTACGTTGATTTTGTCAATAATTATCTTGAAAAAGATCGCCGACATGAAAAAATAAAAGACCATAAAACTTTTATTAAAGAGTTTCTTAATTATGCGATTGCAGCTGCGTACAATTTTCCGATTACAAAAACTGGATTTATTGTGTCAAGACATTGTAGTCCTTTCGTAAGTGGCCTCATGTTTGAGATCGCCGGCCAGAACCATGGCATCGCTACTAATACCATGGTTATGAAATATGTCAATGATCCAAACTTCTTATTTATTGTCAACGAGGCAAAGAAATTTGGATTTATGGTTGATAAAAATGCTCCATGGAGATTAGTTTTTAATCTGGCTTCCGGGTGGACCGGATCCGCTCCTCTCCCAGGCAAAGCAGCTGGTGCACAGAGATTCATGGAAAGATTTGGTGTCAACTATGAAAATGTATTTAAATTCTACTACAGAAAGGCTTATTTGGCAGAGATGGTGAACATAGCAAATTTGTTTTATTCTCTTTATGATAGTTTTTATAAACAATATGGCACCTACGAAGTGGCCGCTTATACTAAGTGTACTAAAAATAGAGACTCTTATAATCTTAGGGTTATAAGTACACGCAAGCCTAGAGATTTTCCGCAGGACATGAGCGGGGAAGAACACTACGAATACTGGTTAAAGATAATTCTTAAATTAAGATTAAAAGAGACGCGCCGTGCACACACACCAAGTAATTTTCGTTTTTTTGCTGATGAGATGTTGGATAACAAACGCACCCTCGGCGACGCCGCCGCATTAAAATATATTAATGACTTGACAAAAGGGTTTTTTGTTCCTAACTTTGTACAAAGAGGGACTTTTTGGAATGGCTTTGAAGAACAAGAATATCAGCAAGGCAGAAAAAAAGCGATTGAGTTGGCAATAAATCCGGATTTGGTTAGGACAGCCCTCATAGGAACCAAGAATATTATAAAATAGACGAGTCATGTTTTGCTTTTCCAGTTGCTTGATAAAAAAAATGAATGCAATTCTCTATACATAGATGGACATTTTAGAGATGATTATAAGCAAGTCGACCTTACTAGCACTTGGGCTCCGACCTTGGCTTTAAGTGACTGCGATTTGGAGTATGCCAGCATATGGGCTCACGGAAAGACGTTAAGTGATTGCTGTCCGGATGAACTCAAAGAAGAATGGGGATATATCAACAAGAGAATCGCTGCTTTTGTAAACTCTTTTAAGAACAGTAAAGTTGACTTAGACGATGTGTGCTTTTATGATCTATTACCAGAAAATTTCTTAAAGCAGTTCTGTGCTTTAAAAAATAAAATCAGCGCATGCGTATTCGAACTGGAGACGAAGCCCATGAACCATGATTTTATGGTAGAGCTTATTCTTTTTCTTAAGAAGTTAGAATCGCGCCCCCTGTTGGTTAACTATAAAAATCTAGACATGACAAACAGCCAAGTTAGAAATATATTTTCAAAAGTTAAGAATTCCCCTAGGTATGTCAGATACAATCCATGGGGGACTGTCACCGGTAGGCTAACTACCACAAAAAATAGCTTTCCCATCCTGACTTTGAACAAGGAGTTAAGACCGGTGCTGCAGCCAAGAAACGACTGCTTTGTGGAGCTGGATTTCAATGCTGCTGAACTTAGAGTTCTGTTTTCTCTTCTAGGCCAGGACCAGCCGGATGGGGACATTCATGAATGGATTGCAGCCAACATATTTGATAATAAATATACTCGCGACCAGAGCAAGAAGAAAGTTTTTGCGTGGCTCTATAACCCCAAGGCCAAAAACAAAAAATTGAATAATTATCTAAATCGCGACGCGCTGTATGATAAATACTATAGTAATGGTATTGTACAGACACCCTTCGCCCGCGACATAGCTGTTGATCAAGATAAAGCTGTGAACTACTTAATACAGAGTACAACAAGCGACCTTTTTTTAACTTCAGCTATTGAGGTTGAAAAAGCACTAGAGGGAAAGACCTCTTCGGTAAGTTTTTGTATCCACGATAGCTTGGTAATTGATTATAGCAAGGAAGACAGAGAGCTACTGCCCAACTTGATGAAACGATTTTCAGATACAAAGCTCGGCTACTTCAAAACAAATCTAAGTATGGGTAAAAATTTCGGTACGATGAGGAAAATAACATGAACATAGTTGGTCTAGGGAACGCCGGCTGCCAGATAGCCAAAACCTTTCAAAATTATGAACAATATCAAGTTTTTTGCATTGATGTAGAGGATAAAGGATATCCTACTTTCTTACAGGTAGAACATCAAAATAGTCACGAGGATTATGAAAAAAACTATAAGAAATTAAAACTATCAAAATGTAAAGGAGAAACAACCTTTATTCTATGCGGTACTGGCAATATAAGCGGCTGTGCACTGAGAGTTTTGCAGCAGATAAAAGACAGCCCTGTTACTGTGATATATATTAAGTCAGATCTAGCAAATTTAAGCCATGAGCAAAAGCTGAAGGACCGAGCTACGTTTGGCATTTTACAACACTATGCTAGGTCAGCATTGCTAAAAGATGTATATATCGTCTCCAATCAACTGGTTGAGAGGGCTATTGATGGTATCTCTATCAAGTCTTATTGGAGTGATATTAATAATATAATTTCCAGTACATATCATATGTTAAATGTTTTTGATAATACGGAACCGCTGTTGACGACAGCATCACCGCGGCCTATCACAGCAAGAATAGCCACACTTGGAGTGGTAAACTACGAAACCAATAAAGAAAATATGTTTTACGATCTACAGTATCCTCGATTAAAAAAATATTTTTATGGTATCAACGAAAACTCAATAGAGGAAGATAAAGAGATTCTACACAAAATTCGAGCTTTCGTAAACCAAAAAGCCGAAAAAAATATTGCGGCGAATTTTTCCATATTTTCAACTTCCTATGAACACAACTACATTTATTCTACGCATTATGCATCTTTCATACAAGAACAAAAAATAGAATAAATTATTTACTTTTATTTTAGAGTTGTTATTATGTAATCAGACGGTCGGAAGATTAGCCGACTGTACTATAGCTAAAAGCAAAAAAGGAGAAATACAATGGGTATTGATTTAGCAAAGATGAAGGCAAAGCGCGACGCCTTGGAAAGTCGCGGCGGTCAGAGCGTTTTTTGGCGCCCGGAAGATGGAGAACAAACAATTCGTATTGTTCCTACTCCTGATGGTGACCCGTTTAAGGAATATTGGTTCCACTATAATTTGGGTTCAAATCCGGGCTTTTTGAGTCCGAAGAAGAATTTTGGTGAAGATGACCCACTAAATGACTTTGTGCGCCAGCTATATAAGGATGGTTCGGATGAGTCTATCAAGATGGCCAAGGACCTATCTGCTCGTCAGCGCTTCTTTGCGCCCGTTCTCGTACGCGGCGAAGAAGAAAAGGGTGTACGACTATGGGGTTTTGGAAAGACTGCCTACAAGGAGCTGTTGAATTTAGTACTTAACCCTGAGTATGGTGATATCACTGACGTTAACGAGGGTACTGATTTGACCATTAATTATGGTAAGCCCCCTGGCGCGCAGTTCCCTCAGACTACCATTACACCTCGTCGCAAATCGTCGCCCATGACGAAGGATGAGGAGAAGACTGCGCTGCTTTTGGATCAGATTCCTAGCTTTGATGATGTCTTTGATCGAAAGAGCCCACAGCAGGTTCAGGTTATGCTAGACGAGCACCTTCTTAGTGGAGAGGATGCAGAGGGCGTCTCTTCTGAGACGAGCAAGTATAATAATTCAGAGACTTCGGTCGTGGACAAAGCTTTTGCTGAGCTTCTAGGATAGAGTTCCTCCACCGCAGGGAGGCATGGGTTTACAGATGCCTCAATTTACAGATTATAATACTAGTTATTATTATGGAAGTTTTTATAATAATAGCCATGTCAGTTGGTTTATTTGTTTCAGGAATGTCGTTAGGTGCTTATCTAGAAAATAAAAGGCTTTATTCAGTAAATCTTGTTAGGGAAGTTAACGAGTCTCTTAAAACCACACAGAATATTCTCTTGCCTTTAGCAGACAAAATAACACATTTCGACGCTCGCCAGAGCCGCTTTTTAAACCACACCCTCGTTGATTATAACAATGTAAGAGATCCAGACATAACAATGGAAATACCTATATATGAATCATTGACAGACGAATTAAGTTTAAAAGAGGAACAATGGCAAAGAAAACAAAGAAACTGGGAAGATTAAGTATTGGTGAGATGAGAAGCCTCATCAATAAGAAAGCAGGCATGGAAGTCGCTTTTGATCTAACAAAAGACAGTCCGACACAGGTAAAAGATTGGATTCCAACCGGCTCGCGTTGGCTTGATAGCATTATATGTCAAGGTCAATTAGCCGGGATCCCAGTTGGTAAAATTGTAGAGATCGCCGGCCTTGAGGGCTCAGGCAAATCTTACATGGCGGCCCAGGTCGCCGCAAATGCCCAAAAGATGGGCATCGATGTGGTATATTTTGATTCCGAATCAGCTATTGATCCTCATTTTTTGGCTAGCGCTGGTTGTGATGTCGACAATATTTTATATACGCAACCTCCTAGTGTCGAATATGTCTTAGAGACTATTGAAGAACTGCTAGGCTCAAATGATAACAGGATGTTGTTCATCTGGGATTCTTTAGCTTTAACACCTTCCGTGAGCGATGTGGAGGGGGATTTTAATCCACAATCTTCCATGGCTGTTAAACCCAGGATTTTAGCTAAAGGTATGTCCAAACTAACAGTACCCATCGCCGCTTCTAAATCAACTTTTTTGGTCTTGAACCAACTTAAGACAAATATCACTAGAAGCCCGTCCGAAGCCATGACTACTCCCTATGTTACACCTGGCGGAAAAGCGATGCATTACGCATATTCACTACGTGTCTGGTTAACGAAGCGTAAGGCCAAAGCATCTTTTATCGTCGATGATAATGGATATAGAGTTGGTTCTGAAGTGAAAGCAACGCTAAAGAAAAGTCGTTTCGGCACAGAAGGACGTCAGTGCACATTTAAAATTCTTTGGGGAGGAGACGTCGGAATTCAAGATGAAGAAAGTTGGCTCGAAGCAGTTAAGGTTTCTGAAAATGTGAAACAGTCTGGCGCTTGGTACAACCTTGTATACGAAGACGGGACGTCCGAGAAATTTCAAGCAGCCAAATGGAAAGAAAAATTACAAAGTGAAAAATTTAAGAATCGAGTACTTCAGATAATGGACGAAGAAATCATCATGCGCTTTGATAGAAAAGAAGGCAAAGCAGAAGAATTCTACGACATTGATCAAGAACCATAGTTTACCTTTAGAGTTCGGTCTCTACATTAATAGAGATGGAAAGGACATTTAAAAACCACACGCCGTACTTGGGAAAGAATATTAATCCCACCAAGAAGGTTAAAAGATATTTTAATCTTGCAAGGAATGTCGCGTTCAACAGTGAATATGGAAAGATACGCCATGGCGCCCTTTTAATTAAGGGCGGTTCAATTATTAACACATGTTGTAACAAAGATAAGTTTTGTTCTTTTGGTACTAGATTCCGTGATCCCGACAGGGGCCCCGCCACCATACATGCAGAACTTGGTTGTATCTTGGGCATGCCAAGATCCGTCACTGCACGTGCAGATGTGTATGTCTGTAGAGTGAACAAACAAGGCCAATTCCGGAATAGCAAGCCATGTGCTATGTGTCATGAAGCGCTTAAGCATGTGGGCATTAAAAGAGTATATTATACTACCGGTGATAACACTATTGAAATGTATAAATTGTAAACTACTTATTATGGTGGAGGCTAATTTATGCAAAAATTAAAAGATCTAGTAAAAGAATACTTAGACGAGACTCTATGGGAAGCAGAATGCATCCTAAGGTCTGATAGAAGCCAAAATATTACTATTATTACTGATAATTTACGTGGTGTGTGTGGTATAACAGTCGTTACAATTATTGGGCCAGCCAAGAAGGTCAGCGACCATGTAGAGAGAACCCTTTTGAAAATAAAGTTCTTTAGACAATCGGCCACCGTCCAACAACAATTAGAAAAAATGTCTATCGACGCTCGTAAGATTGATGGTGTATTCTCTTTTATACCCACGAACGCGCGCCAAGTAGTTAGCAGAATATATCGACCCAAAAGGAGATAAGATGTATGAAGGCAAAAGGATCATAATTATTGATCAGTTGAACCTTTTTTTTCGAAATTATATAGTCAACCCTAGTTTATCTATTAACGGGTCTCCCATAGGGGGTCTAAAGGGGTGCTTCCAAAGCATACAAAAAATTTGTAGAGAGTCTAACCCAGATATGATTATCATCTGCTGGGACGGCGAAGGTGGTTCGAAGAAGCGCAAGCTAATGAAAAAAGACTACAAGGCCGGCCGCAAACCAATCAGGCTTAATCGTGCTATTAGAAACATGTCGGAGTCGCAAGAGACAGAAAATAAGTTTTGGCAGCAGGCCAGGTTGATTGAATATTATAACCATGTGCCAATCGTACAATTTATGTTCAAGAGTACAGAGGCAGATGACATCATTGCTTATTTAACACAGGTAAAAGAGTTGGAGAAGGCTGAAAAACTTATTATTTCTAGCGACAAGGATTTCTTTCAGCTTTTAGGTACTAAAACAGTTCAATACCGACCGGTGCAGAAAGAAGTACTCAATCAAAACATAATTCTTGAGAAGTTTGATATACATCCAACTAATTTTGCCATGGCCCGGGCAATGGAAGGAGACAAATCGGACAACATAGAAGGTATCGAAGGACTAGGTATCAAGACTATTGCTAAAAGATTTCCCTTTTTGAGGGAAGAAAAGCCGGCTAACTTTTCAGATGTCCTGGGGCACTGTAAGAAGATGTCACAGGAAACTAACGTCAGGGCCTATCAGAAGGTGTTAGATAGTGAAGACCTTTTAAGGCGCAACTACCATATGATGCAGCTTTATGCTCCTAGTTTGGGCATCGATGCAAAAAAGACCATTCATGAAACTATTAAAAATCCAGATCTTTCTTTTAACAAGACAGGGTTGATTAAAATGATGATGAAAGACGGATTTGGAGAGATTAATTTCATTGAACTCTTTCAGCATTTTAATAGAATCTCCATAGACAATCGATAGATTGTAACTAAAATATTAATATCGGAGAACAATAATGACTAAAGAACCTGGCTTCTCGAAATATGGGAAGCAGTTTCAAGAATCGTTGGCCCAAATGATTCTTGAAGACCGCCCATTCGCAGACCAGCTTGAAGAGGTAATTGATACTCGATTCTTTGAGTTGAGTTACCTTCGCGTATTTGCGTCAAAAATATACGATTATCGTAGAAAATATGGCGTGCACCCCACCAAGAAGATCCTAGCCCCGATTCTGAGGACGGAGTTAGAAAACCTTAACGAATCCATGCAAAAACAGGTAAGAGACTATTTTGCTAGAATTTGTATCAAGAGTGTCGAAGACAGCCAATATATCAAAGAGACAAGTTTAGATTTCTGCAAGAAGCAAAAACTCAAAGAAGCATTGATGCAGTCTGTAGATTTGATTCAGAACTCTTCGTACGATGAGGTGCGCGAAGTTATTGACACAGCTCTTAAGCTGGGGACCGATAATAATTTTGGTCATGATTTCTTGAAAGATTTTGAAGCGCGATACGAGATCAAAGCTAGAAACCCTGTCTCTACGGGCTGGGAGAAGATTGATTCTATAATGTCCAAGGGCTTGGGTACCGGCGAACTCGGTGTGGTTATAGCGCCCACGGGAGCTGGTAAGTCGATGGTCCTGGCTCATTTGGGATCTCAAGCAATCAAGTTAGGCAAGAACGTTGTGCATTATACTTTAGAACTTTCTGAGATGGTGACAGGACAAAGATACGATAGCTGCATCAGTGGTATACCTTTAAATGCTCTTTTCCACCAAAAAGATGAAGTATTAGAAACCATTGGAGATATAGAAGGGACTTTAATTATCAAGGAGTACCCCACGAAAACAGCTAGTACCAATACTATAAGAGCGCATTTGGAAAAATTAAAAAAAAGAAATCATAAAATCGATATGATTCTAGTAGATTACGCTGATTTACTTAAGCCAGTGACAAATTATAAAGAGAAGCGTAGTGAACTAGAATCTATTTATGAAAACCTGCGCGCCATCGCTCAGGAATACAAGTGTCCAGTTTGGACTGCATCACAAACGAATCGAACAGGATTGAACGCAGAAATAGTAACTATGGAATCCATTTCAGAAGCCTTTAATAAATGTTTTGTGTCAGACTTTATTTGTTCTATCTCTAGGACGATTAGAGACAAAACAGCGAACACTGGAAGAATTTTTATTGCAAAAAATAGGAATGGTCCAGATGGTCTGGTGTTTCCTCTTTTTATGGATACCAGCAATGTTAAAATAAAAGTTTTAGCCAAGGTTGACACTCCAGCAATCTCACCGGTCATGGCGCCTGGTGATTTAGCAGCTGCGCTTAGCGAAAAATATATACAACAGAGAAACGCAAAAAAATATATGCGAACAGGAGGAATTAACAGTGGAGCTGCAGAATAAAATTTTATCAGATATTACCGTGCACATGAAGTACTCCAGATATATTCCGGGCCTAGAAAGGAGAGAAACATGGGATGAACTGGTAACAAGAAACAAAAATATGCATCTTAAGAAATATCCCAATTTAAGGGATGAAATAGAAGAGGCATATAGTTACGTCTATGAAAAAAAAGTTTTACCATCCATGCGATCCATGCAATTCGGCGGCAAGCCGATTGAAGTGGCACCTAACCGGATATATAACTGTGCTTATATGCCTGTCGATCATGTCGCTTCTTTTTCTGAGTGCATGTTTCTCCTTCTCGGCGGCACTGGCGTTGGATTTTCTGTCCAAAGGCATCATGTTGATAAGCTCCCCGAAATTCAGAAGCCGAATTCAAAGAGAACTCGTAGATTTCTTGTTGGGGATTCGATCGAAGGGTGGTCCGACGCAGTAAAAGTACTGATTCAATCTTACTTCAAAGGTGGCTCAAAAATAAAATTTGACTTTTCTGATATCCGTCCGAAGGGCAGCAGACTAGTTACAAGCGGAGGCAAAGCTCCCGGCCCTCAGCCGTTGAAGGAATGTCTCCTTAAGATTCAGGGTATCCTTGGTGAAAAGGATAATGGAGACAAGCTTGAGCCTATCGAAGTACACGACATTATTTGTTATATTGCTGATGCTGTTCTTGCCGGGGGGATTCGCAGGGCTGCTCTTATTTCGCTTTTTTCCGCAGAAGATGAAGAGATGCTTGCCGCAAAGACAGGAAACTGGTGGGAAACAAATCCACAGCGAGGAAGAGCCAATAATTCAGTTGTCCTCATGCGACATCTCGTAACTCACGATTTCTTTATGAACATATGGGAGCGAGTCAAGGAATCTGGTTCTGGAGAGCCAGGGTTTTATTTATCTAACGATAAAGACTGGGGGACAAATCCGTGCTGCGAGATTGCTCTGCGTCCATACCAGTTTTGCAATTTAACTGAGATAAATACTTCAGATTTATATTCTCAGCAGGATTATGAAGATCGTGCAAGAGTTGCGGCATTTATTGGTACGCTCCAAGCCGGGTATACCGATTTTCATTATTTACGCGATGTCTGGCGCAGGACTACGGAAAAGGACGCTCTAGTGGGTGTCTCTATGACCGGTATTGCTTCTGGCAGGGTTTTGGAGCTGGATATGAAAGCTGCAGCGCTGATTGTTAAAAAAGAGAACCGCCGAGTTGCAAAAAAAATTGGTATCAAGCCGGCCGCTAGAACTACGTGTGTGAAGCCAGCTGGAACCACGTCACTGACCCTAGGAACATCAAGTGGTATACATGCGTGGCATAATAATTATTACATTCGTCGTATGAGAGTTGGTAAGAACGAGGCTATCTACACACACCTAGCCATACACCACCCTGAATTGGTCGAAGACGAATATTTTAGACCACATGACACAGCTGTTATTGAGGTACCACAAAGAGCGCCAGAGTGTGCAATTACTAGAACTGAAAGCGCGCTGCAACTTTTGAAGAGAATCAAAGGTGTGACAGAGCGGTGGATCCGCCCGGGCCACACTCGCGGCCAGAATACTCATAACGTCTCTGCGACAATCTCTATAAAAGATGCTGAATGGATCGACGTGGGTGAGTGGATGTGGGAAAACCGCGACTACTACAACGGCCTTTCTGTCTTGCCATATAGCGAACATGCTTATAAGCAGCCTCCCTTTGAGGACTGCTCTCCGGAGAAGTTCCAAGTATTGTTGGAAGCATTGAAAGAAGTTGATTTAACTAAAGTAATCGAATTCGAAGACGATACCAACCTGAGTGGTGAATTAGCTTGTTCAGGTGGTGCATGTGAAATAATTTGACATCTTATAAATTGTTATTATTTTATAAGATGTAATATAGATCCGTCTAGAATAAGGAGTATAGAATGAGCGATTTGACTACTGAAGAATATGTTGTTGAGTATATTAAGGCCCTCAAAGCCGTTGAAGATGAGATGGAGCCCTATAAGGAGCACAAAAGAGATCTTCGAAAAAATTATGCTCAAAATGGCTGGCTCTCAAAAGATGAAATGAGACAAGCAGTCCGCGCTTACCGTATGCTAGCCAAGGGCGATGATATTAATCAATTTGCTGATTTTTATGATAAACTAAGCAAGAAGGTCTCAGGAGCGTAGTGTGTTATATCCCTTAAATAAATATTTGGTAGTGGAACCGATAGAAGAAACTAAAACTATTTCTGGGGTATTGGTTCCGGAGAGCGTTAATATCGATACCAGCGCTTTTAAACTGGTTAAAATTTTAGAGCCGCATACAGCTTCCCAGCTGACATCTGATATGAAAATTTTGGTACCGACTCACATGATCGAAGAAGCTACCTTTTCTGGTAAAACATACTATTTAGTAACAGAAAATAATGTAGTAGGATTCTACTCAGAGCAGGAACAATGAAATATCTTTTAGGGCTATTGCTAGTTTTAAACTACGCACCAAGCGGCCAAGCAGACTCGAAGGGTTTTGTAAAGCCAATACAAAATAAAATTACTGCTGCTGTAACTTATGGTGAGTTGCATGACCAGGCTTTGTTTAATTGCCCATGGGCCAAAATGACTGAAGAGAAAGAGAAAATCATCTCTCAACTAATCGAGGTTGAAAAGTCTTTTAATCCTCCCCCCGAGATGCGTGGGATGCTCCTAGCAGCTGCCTGCATGGAATCGGGCTATAATCCGCGCGCCAAGGGCGATCGAAAATTTAGTAAATCCAAGAAAAAGCCAATGGCCATCGGCCTCCTACAACAATGGCCTTTTTACGAGCGAATCTATCCTGGTATTGACAGGACAAACCCGGTACAGGCGGCCACATCCTGGATGAAGCATATAGTCAAAAAGATCCCCAAAGTCAAGAGGACTTGCAGGTACAAGACCGAAGCTAAAATTTGGTTGGCGGCATGGGTGACTGGCATCCGCGCTCCGAAAGCCGGCGGCCGATGTAAAGAAAGGCCACTACATTATCGCCTGTTGAAGAAGTGGCACAAGAACATTAGAAAAGATAGAAAAACAGCAGCAGACTGTGCAGGTCAAGATGGATGCGGCTGCTGATTATGAGTGGGGAGCTGTTGTTATCGGTGCTGATCTGGATGCTGTTAGATTCGCTCGCGACAACAAGTACTTTCTAATTAAGAATCGGCCACCTCATCATCACTCATACGAGGATGCCGAGCAAGAATGGGCTGAAAAGATTTATCAGCTCTATGAGATGGCTCTTGTGCCATTTACAGATAAGTCGAACAATATAAGAATATTCCCAGAAGAAAAAATTCTTAAGGTTTTCACGGATCGTAACATATACACAGTAAGATACGATAAATTACATCTATATGACGATGAAAACGTTGAAGGTCTTTCGCTAGATCGAGAGTTAATTTATTATCGCGTTGTCGACTGGTTCGACTGCCAAGGCCTTTATGACTTGGACTTCGACGAGATAACCACAGATGACAACTTTGTTAATATTATTAAGCTTTTTAAGACCCGGCGTATCGATGGTAACCAGAGGTACCTTGACCTGTTATGCGAGTCATTTTTAACCGATAATCAGTTAAAAAACCTTGACTATAGCGATACAATGGCTAGGTTTAAGATTGTAGATTTGCTTAAGAAGTATGGGATTAAGAAGGCTAAAATGTCCCTGTGGAAAAGAGATATATATCCGGTGTATAAATGAAAAAGCACCTCGCAGGAATCATCCCCGTATCGGGCATTAAGTCTGATTTTAATATGCCATGGCATGCAAGTCTTATGCCAATTGGGCCAAACTATCTTGCAGTTGAACGTTCAGTGCTTGAGTGCGCATATGCTGGTTGCAATACAATATGGATCGTATGTAACGATGATGTTACGCCGTTGATCAGATATCAAGTTGGTGAGATGATTCAAGACCCTGTATATAACTACAGGCACTTTGAACACAACAAGAAAGAATTCAAGCGACCAATAAGAATATACTACGTGCCAATCAAGGTAAGAGATATAAACAAAAGAGATAATTTGGCATGGTCTGCGATACATGGCGCAAAAACCGCCAATAAAATTTTACGAAAAATAAGTCTTCACTTAGCGCCAGACAAGTTTTGGATATCTTGGCCATATGGGTATGTAGATCCACGCACCATACGAGAATCTAGGAAAGAACTAACCAATGGGCATGTTATGTTTGCCTATGAGGGCAAGACAGTTAAAGACAACTTGTATTTGGGATTGACGCTTGACATACAGCAGATAGAGCAACTGATAGTCGAATCTAAGACTAGATCAAATGGTATGTGGGTCGACCCAGCAACGAGAGAGGAAAGGCATTCACCTGAAAAGAGATTTTCGTATAGAAATTTTACTTTACAAGAAGTATTCGAAATGCTAGAATGTTCTAGTTACGGTAGAGTTAGTGTTGATGATTATCATAGTTTAGATAACTGGCTTGGATACTGTGACTTTATATCGCGCAATTCTTCCATTAAAAGACCAAAAATACTTAATGCCACAGAATGGAGTGGGATCGGTATAGACGAGGAGGCTTAAGATGTTTAAACACTTAAAAGAAAAAAAGACAACTTATTTGCAACATTTCATATTTGCGATGAGAGTAAGCTTAAGATTAACATTTGCATCGACAGCCTTTTTCATACACGCTTTCGTTCCTTTTATTAAAATACCATATAATATGAATTTAGAATCCATGGCGCTTTACCTGTTTGAGAGAAATAATGAACTTGAAGATTGACTCTGACTGCAGCATGATTATATTGTTTCTGTAACGAGAGGTAAAATTGGAAAGAATTGAATCTAAAATCCCATTTGTTGGGTTGCACGCTCACAGCGTCGCAGGATCCGTATTCGACGGATTCGGATATCCGCAAGATCATATGGATTTTGCTTACGAGAACGGCATGAACGCGCTAGCGCTTACCGACCATGGTAATATGAACGGTATGTCACATCAAGTGCTCCACGCCGAGAAGATGAGGGCACAAGGCAAAAACTTTAAGCCCATCTTCGGCGTCGAAGCATATTTTATACCCTCTATTAAAGAATGGAAAGAGGAATATGAAAAGGTCAAGCTAGACAAGAAACAAGCTAGAAAAATTATTAATGATACGGATAAGGTTGAAATTGAAGATGAGGCCTCTTCGAAGAGCAAATCTAAAAGTAAGATTAATTCGTATGGGCACTTGGTATTGTTAGCTAAGAACCAGGTTGGTCTTAACAACATATTTAAGATTGTATCCGACTCACATCAGGGTGACAACTTCTATCGGAAACCACGTCTGGATTATGACCTACTTAAAAAGTATGGAGAGGGGATTATTGCGTCTTCTGCTTGCATTGGCGGTGTATACGCTCAGAATTATTGGGATAATCGAGAAAGTGGCCCCGAAGCTATTTTAGGATCCATGCGCACAACAACACAACGCATGATCGATTGTTTGGGGGACCGCTGGTATGGAGAGCTGCAGTGGAACAACATACCTGAGCAACATGAATTAAATAAGTATGTTATCCAAATGCACGAAGAATTTGGCATTGATCTCATATCAACAGCAGATAGTCATTATCCGAGCCCCGATGCTTGGAAGGATCGTGAGCTTTATAAAAGGCTTGGATGGCTAGGCGGCAAAAACAAGCCGGGCTATATGAAAGAAGAGTTGCCAGCAAGTGTTGAAGAAATTGGGTACGAACTTTACCCCAAAAATGGCGATCAGATGTGGGAGTCATACAAGAAATACGCAGAAAAATGTGGTGTAGAATATGATGACGCTATAATTTTCGATAGTTTAACAGCAACACACTGGATTGCTCATGAGCTTATCGAAGATTTTATGCCAGATGCCACTGTTCGTTTGCCGGGATTTCTGGTACCAGAAGGCGCCTGTGCTAAAGAAACCTTAGTTGGGGAGGCCGTCAACGGTCTTCGTAGGGTGTCCTTGCAAGATAACAAAGAATACGTTGACAGATTAAAGCACGAATTGACTGTTATTAATGAAAGGGGGTTTAGCAAATACTTTCTTACCATGAAGGCAATTGCCGATACCGCTAATAAACATATGCTCTCCGGCCCCGGACGCGGGTCTGCTGCCGGCTCGCTTGTAGCGTATGTACTTGGTATTACCCAGGTTGATCCAATCAAGTATGGATTGCTTTTTAGTAGGTTTTTGAGATCAGACACAGCTGATTATCCGGATATTGATTATGACGTCAGCGATGCTTTTGGATTAAAAGAAATATTAGCTGCAGAGTGGGGAGAAACCACAGTTGTACCAATTTCAAACTTTAATACGCTGCAGCTTCGTTCGCTCATTAAGGACATCGGCAAATTCTATGATGTGCCATGGCTAGAAGTTAACACAGTGACAAGTAAAATGGTTAGAGAAGCAATGCCAAAAGCCAAACAAGACCATGATATTAAATCAGGTGTTTACGTACCAACTTTTGAAGAAGTTATGAAGTACTCTGAGTCATTGATCAGCTTTTTGCAAAAATATCCGCACATTAAGACCCACGTGGAGGCACTGGTGGGGCAGATCCGTTCGACTAGTCGCCATGCTGGTGGTGTTGTAATTGGGGAAGACTTAGATAGACATATGCCACTGATTTGTTCTAAGGGCGTAATACAAACACCATGGTCTGAAGGACAAAACGTACGCCACTTAGAACCGCTTGGATATATTAAGTTTGATTTGTTGGGTCTTTCAACTCTTGAAATGATCCAAAGTGCTGTCGGCCATGTGCTCAAAAGACACCACGGAATTGATAATCCGACTTTTGCTAATATTAAGGACTATTACGACAGTACGCTGCATCCGGATGTACTGGATTTAAATGATAAAAAGGTATATAGAAATATCTTTCAGAAAGGCAAGTTCGCTGGCATTTTTCAGTTCACTAATTCCGGCGCCCAACGTTTGAGTATAAATTCCAAACCTAATGATATTATTGATATTTCTGCTATCACCTCAATTTATCGGCCCGGGCCACTTGGAGCCGGCGTCGATAAAGCATATATCAAGGCTAAGAAGAACAAGAGCGCCAATTATCTTATTGATGCTGTTGAAGAAGTAACCAAGGAAACATATGGTTTTCTTATTTTCCAGGAGCAAATTGCTTTGTTGGCCCACAAACTAGGAGAAAATATCTCTCTGGAGGAAGGCAACAAATTACGCAAGCTTCTAACCAAAAAGGGCACAGGTAAGGGTTTAGAAGAGAAAGAAGTAATTAAAGAAAAATTTGTTAGAGGGTGCCTCAATAAATCGATACCAGCTGATACAGCCAAAAGCCTTTGGCAAAATTTTGAATATTTCTCAGGCTATGGTTTTAATAAATCGCATGCAGTATCTTATTCTATTTTATCTTACCAGTGCGCTTGGCTATTCAATTATTACCCTGAGTGCTGGATGGCTGCTTTCTTAGACAAGGAGCCTGAATCACGTAAAGAGGCTGCTATTAGCTTGGCTCAGAAATTTGGCTTTGAGATTGAAAACATCAATATTAATACTTCGACCAGACAATGGGAGATCAGTGATGATGGTAGGACCCTTATTCAACCTTTTAGCTCAATTAAGGGCTTGGGTGACAAAGCAGTCGACCAAATTATGCAAAACAGGCCATTTGAAAAGATCGAAGATATCCTCTTTAACGAGGAAATTATCCATGCCAAGTTGAACAAGAAAGCCCTGGATGTGTTGTGCCGCTCCGGCGCGCTAGACTGCATCGTTGATGATCGATTTAATGGGTGCAAACATTTTTGGATGGCGTGTATACAAGACAAGCCAAAAAACCAAAAGAAGCTAGATGAGAATATTGAAATTTATTCGCCGGAAGAAGACTTCACCCCCGAGGAAAAGATTGAGTATATTTCTGATTTAACTGGTATGTTTCCTTTCGATCTGGTCTTGACACAAGAAATTAGAGATTCTATTGGAAGAAATTGTGTTCCAGCTCTAGGCAACTGGGATAAGGATCTGGGTGTTGCTTGGTTTATACCAAGAGAAGTCATCCCCAAGAAAACCAAAAATGATAAACCATACTGGATTCTTAAGGTGATAGATAGCACCTCAACGATGACCACAATTAGGTGCTGGGGGATTAAAGAATACGACCAAATTCATTTGAACCGACCTTATGCAGCCAAGCTGGACCACAACAAAGACTGGGGCTTTAGTACTCGCTCAGTTAGGCACACATTTAAATTACTAGGATAAAGCATGGGAAGTTTAAAAAGAAAGATGCTTCGCAACAAAACGAAGCGTATTAAAAAGGATATTGAAAAACAAATGAAGCGCCAGCTTATGATGTTTGATAAGTTAGAGGACGAGTGCGCTGCATGTGAGAAACCATATGACAAGAACTCCAAAGAACACGTAACAACTTGGAACGTTGTTGTGAGAGAGAAAGAAGAAGTTGTAAGATTATATTGCCCAGAGTGTTGGGACAAAGCTAATAAATTAATTAAGGAGATACAAGATGATCTTAGAGTACGAGATAAGACCGGGAACGACCTCCCCGTCGAGGGCTAACCCTAGCGATGCCGGCCTAGATGTTTATTATTGCCCAGTTGACCCCAACGTGAAAGCTGTGAAAATTAAGCCTGGTGGAAATACGATGTTGGCCACCGGCTTGAGTTTTGGTGTTCCACATGGCTATATGTTACAGGTTTGTAACCGCTCTAGTATGGGTGCAAAGAAATCTTTAATAGTCGGCGCGCACATCATTGATAGTGGATACGACGGCGAAGTCTTTATTGATTTGCACAATATTGGGCAGGAACAGCAGATAGTTTGTGCCGGCGATAAGATTGCGCAATTGATTTTGGTACCGGTAATACACTTTAGAGCCAGACAGACCAATCATAAATTGTACAGAGAGCCTATTGCGATCTCTCGCCGCGGCGACGCTGCACTAGGAAGTACAGATACAGGAGAGCCAAATCACGTGCTAAACGATATGCCCGTTGGAGGATTCTAATGAAAATAAATAAGGAAGAATGGCTGAAGGCGTCTTATGAATACCCCTTCAAAGGTAAAGAAGCTAGTGATACACCTCGCGCTGTTGAACACGCGGCTCACTACAACAAGGGAAATATCGAAACAATAGACGTGATAGAAGATTGGGGTTTGAATTTTCATTGTGGAAATGCCGTTAAGTATATTGCTAGGCATATGCATAAAGGAGAAGCTAAGCAAGATATAAGAAAAGCCATCTGGTATCTTAAGAGATATTTGGAGAAGTTATAATGAGAAAAGCTTATTCTTTTGATGATGTTTTGTTAACGCCACAATATAGCACAATTGAAAGTCGCAGTCATATTGACATAGGAAATAATTTAGATTCGTGTACACGGCTAGAACTACCTGTTATGTCAAGTCCGATGGACACTGTGACTGAAGCGAACATGGCCACTGTCATGAGTCAGCTTGGCGGTTTGGGGGTTATTCATAGATATAACTCGATCGAGGAACAGGTGAAGCTTGTTCGTACACTCAGCACGTCGCTTACAACGCCTATCGCTGCAGCAATCGGTGTAACTGGCGACTATGAAGAAAGAGCATGTGCCCTCTACGATGCTGGGGCTAGAGTTGTCTGTATTGATGTAGCTCATGGTCACCATTCTTTAGTGAAAAATGCTTTGTCTGTCATTCGTGAAGTTATGCATGATAAGGTGCACGTAATGGCTGGCAACGTCGCCACCCTTGAGGCCTTTGATGCACTGGCCTCCTGGGGAGCAGATTCAATTCGCGTAGGCATTGGTGGCGGCTCTATATGCTCGACTAGGCTAGTTACGGGCCATGGCATACCAACTTTTCAGAGCATTTTAGATTGCGCGCGTACTAGTTATGATACTAAAATCATTGCTGATGGTGGTATCAAAACGACTGGCGATATGGTGAAGGCGTACGCAGCCGGCGCCGACTTCGTGATGATTGGATCAATGTTAGCAGGGACAAGTGAAACTCCAGGTGAGGTATTCTCTGGCAATTCAGGTAAAAAATACAAAGTCTACAGGGGCATGGCCTCGTCAGCAGCCCAAAAAGACTGGAGGGGCAAATCCTCTGCTCCAGAAGGGGTTTCAACTACCATTCCGTTTAGGGGCAGTGTTGAAGACATCCTTCAAAATATTGCTGGTGGCATTCGCAGTGGCCTGTCTTATTCAGGTGTATACAGCCTGGAAGAGCTTCGAAGCAAGGCATCTTTCTCATTACAAACAGGAGCAGGACAAGTAGAGAGTAACACTCATATTCTTTGGAGGGGCAAATGAGAGACCCTACAATTCCTGATGCTGATAATAGAAAGAAGATTATGTTTTACGATAGCGCAGATCGCCAGGCCAGGTTGAGAGTTCGCTGCGATTTTGATGGTATATCACAATCCCAATTTTTTAGAATGATGGTTACTGGCTATATAAAAAATGATGAATTGTTGCACGCATTTCTAGATAAATGTAAAGAAGAATATAAGATCCAGGGTCAACAAAAAAGAAGTAAAATCAATAAGTTTCATTCTAAAAGCGAGGAGGTAGTTAAGAAGTTTTCTCTGGAAGGGGATGAGATAGAGGATATATTTGACATATTAGAAATGGAGACGGGCCTATGAAAAAATGTTTATTAACATGTAAAGAAATGAAAGTCAGCTGCCCAATTAAAGAATGTAAATACTGGATTGATTATGAAGAAGACTCGAACTGTACACTAGATGCTGTTGGCAAGCATGGTTTTATGACATTGCGCGAGTGTGCTGATCGTTTAGGCATCAGCTACGTCAGAGTCAAACAATTACAGGATGGTGCATTGAAAAAAATAGGTCTTTTATTAAAAGATAGAGCTATTTAATTTGTATCAAGAGGTACTTTTAAGGAGAGACCACGATGAAAAAGCAGCTTTTAAACGAAAGACAAATCCGCAAAATGATGAAAATAGCCAATATCACTCCCCTGGCCAATAGTTTTATCAGCAAATTGAATGAGAACGATCTGGTAGAAGGTGAAGACGATCCCCAGCCAGGCGACGAGATGGTTGAGGAGCTGTCCTTAGAAGAAGAGTCTCTTGATGACACCGGAATGGAAGAAATGAGCGAAGAAGAGGAGATGATGGAAGAACTCTTTGAGAGCTTTATGTTCGAGCAGGATGAAGAAGACCCGTTAGCCGGCGCCGAAGGCGGAGAAGAAGACCTGGGAGCCATGGGCGGAGAAGAAGGTGAAGAAGAAGTGGGCGGAGAAGAAGAACCTCTTGCTAGCGCCATGACAGCCCTTAAAGCTTTAAAGTTAGGTCTCGAAGAGCTTGATCCAGAGGCGGCAGCAAAAATTGAAATTGATACTGAGTCTGAAGAGGGCGGAGAAGAAGAGATGGGCGGAGAAGAAGAGATGGGAGCCATGGGCGGTGAAGAAGCCATGGGCGGAGAAGAAGAGATGGGCGGAGAAGAAGGTGAAGAAGAGATGCCGGCCCTGCAGGAGTCTCGAAGACGGCGCGCCCAAAAAAGCCAAAAACAAGTTATTTCAGAAGTTTCCCGTCGGGTCGCAGGCCGGCTTCTTCGCTTGCAGAGAAGAAAACAGAGATAAAAGTATTAATGAGTCTAAATTAGTTAAAGCAGGTCAGTTGGCCTGCTTTTTTTTATATTAACGCTAAAGGAGTAGCAAATGAGTTGGAACGCAAATTTTTCAGACAAAGAAGAAGAGCAAGAAAAAAAAGAAGAACCGGCAGATCTTCTGTCCGTGTTCAATATGCAAGACAAACCTGAGTTACGCATAACTGGTATTTACGGTAACATCGAAGAGGAAAAGTGTTCCGAAGCTATTTACGGCCTCCGCGCCCTACACTTGTCTGGTTGCAACGAAGTTTTATCCAACCCGGATGACCCAGAGTCAGACATATTATGCAGCTACGAACCGATAGATTTTTATATTTCAACTTTCGGCGGCTTGGCGACTGAAATGTTTGCTGTCTATGATACTATTCGCAGCTTGAGGGGCATGTCTCCTATCCACACCTACGGCCTGGGAAAGGTAATGTCAGCCGGCGTCCTTCTGTTAGCTTCCGGCACTAAGGGTGAACGGAGAATCGGCAAGCATTGTAGAGTTATGATCCATGGCGTCGTAGCTGGTACACACGGACACATAGCCGATGTTGAGAATGAATTTGCTGAAACAAAGTTTACTCAGAAGATGTACATTAAAGCCTTATCCGAGGAGACGAACATGGCAGAGAAACAAATTAAAAAAATGGTTGATCGCAAAACAAATGTTTACATTGATGCTGAAGAAGCGGTAAAATTGGGAATTGCTGATATAGTTGTCTAATTATTAAGAGGTATATTTATGAATAAGGACGAACTAAAATACATTGCAGAAAACTATTTTCAACAAGATTTTAATTTAAATCTTCTCTTTGAAATGGTTGGAAAAGAACAAAGCGAGGTTAAAACCAACCCTCTCTTGACGGAAGAAGAAGGAGGAAGATTTAGTCTTACCATCGACCTGCCTTCTCTGACACCTTCGGAAGCTTGGGGCGATCCGGACTCTCAAGACAGGGACCAAATATTGAAGATCTTTTCTGTCGTCCGCGGCGGCCGTGATATAAAAGCCAAAATTGATGATATTAATAAATTTCTTGACCCCAAGGCCGCGGCAAGAAAGAGATCTCCGGGAGTCATTATTAATATGATGATGGTTGTCGAAGCCCTACAGGCAACGTTAAACGACTTTAACGAGTCAGCTGCCGGCTTTGTATTCGAGGGCTTCATGGCGGCCTTGACAGGAGGCAAACAGATAGCTGGTAAAGTTGGAGGGACTCTGCCAATTGAGGATTTTGTAGCCTTCTCAGACTACGGCGGCGGTATCCCGGTTAGTTTGAAACTACTGACCCTAGAGGGCATCACCAAGGGCAGTTATACAAATTTGGTAGATTATCTTGTGGTACGCGGTGAGCCGGCAATTAAATATTTGATTGCTTTTAAATATACACCGGGCGGTAATGTTGATCAGCTGCAATTTTGGGAGTTTGAAATCAACAGATCAAACTTTATAAGATTTATTAGCGGCGTCGGCGGAGGCTCCGACCTCCTAGGCTACAGGTATGCCCAACGCGATCAGAATTTAGCAGGTGCCATGGCCGCTTTTGCTGCAGACGGCTCCAAAGAGAACCAAGTGCGTGTTGCGGAGCTGATACAAAAAACACCTGGTTATAAAAGAGGTCTGATTCCTGCTTTCTTACAAGCCGGCGGCCTAACCCCTGAAGAGGCCGAGATGGCCATGGAGCCAGAAGATTTAGAAGCCCTAGAAAAAAAGAAAGAGAAGAAGGCAGCTGTGCTCTTACGTAAAAAAGAAAAGGGGGAGGAAGATATTGAGGCCTGGCAAGCTGCAGAGGAAGATTCACCGATACAGGAGAGTTTCCATAGCAGAGAGAAGAAGATGATGAAGGAATCAGTTCTCACCGAGGCGTATGGAGAAGCTAGTCAGTGGAAGGCCAGCTGGCCTCAATTGAAAAGATTGGATCAGGAAATTAACCTAAATACCTATGGCGCTATTGATTTATCCCAGGAAAGGATTGATGAATTAGCTGAGATATATAGCGAAAAGCTCAAGGGCGATGTTATGACACTTCTTACTGAAGCTAAGAATTTGGCTGACAATATTGGTGCCTACTACCGAGAAAAGAGAAGAAGCAAGGCGACTGCAGCTGCAGATACCGCCATACAAAGCAGCGAAAAAATCTCTAATGTTTTGGAAAAAGATCCAAGATATACTTAAATAATACATTGACTTAACTTATAATGTAATTACTGTATATTCAGAGAGGTATATATGCAGAAAGTTTATGCTGAAGGTCTAGAACTACAGCGAAAAGTAATGTCCGGGGTTAACAAGTTGGCCGACTATGTTGCCGCTACCTTGGGCCCAAAAGGTAGAAATGTGATTCTACACAAAAAAGAAGCCAATCCAATTATCACAAAGGACGGAGTTACGGTAGCTAATTTTGTAGATCTATCAGATCCCTTTGAACAGGCCGGCGCACAGATATTAAAGCAGGTCGCAGCTCAGACGAATTCTATGGCTGGAGATGGTACCACCACTTCCACTGTTTTGGCTAGAGACATACTCAGAAATAGCCAAAAATATTTGATTGCTGGTTGCTCTCCCGTTGAGGTCAAGAAGGGGATGGACAAAGCGGTTAAAGAGGTCACTGATATGGTCAGAGATATGGCAAAGCCAGTTGACTCGATGCAAGACATAGAATACGTTGCAACTGTCTCAGCTAATGGAGATGCCTCTATCGGAAGTCTGATATCATCAGCTGTTGACAAGGCTGGTCATGATGGGTCAATATTAATTGAGAATGGCAAGTCTGTTGATACGAGTTTGGATTTAGTGGAGGGTTTTCGTTTTAATTCTGGCTATTTTGCTCAGGCGTTTGTAAATGATCAACGTAGAAATTCTATAGTTTACGAGGACGCTATTATACTGGTGACCGACTATAAGGTTGAACATGTTAAGACAATATTGCCTGTTTTGGAATTAGCTGCCCGAGAAGCGAAGCCATTAATAATAGTTGCTGAGCAAGCAGAGGGCCAGGCCCTAGCAGCATTGATAATGAACACAGTCCGCGGCAGCATGAAAGTCGCTGCTGTTAAGGCCCCCGGGTACGGCGCGGAGAGACACAGCAACATGAAAGACTTGTGTTTGGCTACTGGTGCTAATTTTATTAGTAGAGCTTCCGGCCGGAAGCTTGAAGAAGTCAAGCTAGTTGATTTTGGCGTATGCAAGAGAATTGAAGTATTGAAAAACTCTACAACCATCATGGGAGGCCAAGCAGACTGGGAGGCGATTGATAAAAAAATTGAGTCACTCAAGAGTGAGATCAAACAAACTGACAGTGTTGAAGAGTGCCGCAAACTTCAGATGAGAATCACTCGCCTGTCCAGCGGCGTTGCTGTCATAAAGGTCGGTGGGTTGACTGAGATTGAGATGACTGAAAAGAAGCACAGAATCGAAGATGCCTTAGAAGCAGTAAAGGCCGCACAAGAGGGCGGTATCGTACCTGGAGGCGGCACTGCCCTGTTACGCTGTCGCGACTTCGCAATTCAAGCCGAGAACGAAGATCAAAGAATAGGCGCAGATATTATTCGTAAATCTCTGGAGTCGCCCATACGTCAGATGTCAACCAACGCTGGCAAAAGCGGAGACCTAATTATCAACAACATCGAAGCTCTTCTTTATGATGATTACGGTTGGGATTTTAAAACCGACGAGCGCGTTGATATGATAGCTGCAGGGGTAGTCGACCCAGCTAAGGTAGCAATCATAGCTATTCAAAATGCCGTTTCGGTATCATCGACACTTCTTACAACCAGCAACGCCATAGTGGAGACTAGCAATGAAAGTTAAAATAACCAGAACAATTGATATAGAAGACGTTCCGGAGCAGGTAAATCAGATTGTTTCCGAGTGTCGTCGTATCTTACATGAAGCTTCAAACATGCTGAGGACCAAAATGTATGATGTACCAGGCATGATTGATGGGTTCAACAAGACCTCTGAATTACTCAACATGGTGGAGATAAAATTGCAAGACGCATCAAATATATCGATAGGATGGAACCAGGTTTTCAATCCTCATGAGGAGGAGACGTTGCCACAAGAAGAAAGCAATGAAGAAATTTGAAGTTGGAGACTTGGTTTACGTGCCGTCGGAAGTTGTTATATATAGCGAGTCACTAACACACAAGTTGAAAGAGCCAATCAACCTTCTTATAACAGGGGAAAAAGAAGGTTGTTATGAGGTATTTTACGAAAACAAGAAGTGGTTAGTTAATAGAAGCAGTGTCTATAAGGTGGGGTGAAAAATGAGATATATATTATTTGTTAAGGACGAATGTCCCTTCTGTGTGAAGGCTGTTGAACTGTTGCAGCAGGAAGAAAAGCCTTATAACCTGGTCCAATTTGACGAAGGTCAGAGAGAGACTTTAAAAGAAATAAAAGAGGCTCACAACTGGTCGACCGTACCCATGGTTTTCTTTCGCAACGGCCAAGACATAAGGTTTATTGGTGGCTACACAGATTTACAGCAGTGGTTGGAAAGTGTCTGAAGAAAGTCCACCCAGCCAAGTTTATACTCTGCCACAAGGCTACGTTAATGAAATATTAGATGAGTGCAACCTGCAAATATCAATTGCGTCTGGTTTCCTCAAGGAGATACTGGACACCGAGCACTCTTCTCACAACAAAGAGGTGGTTTTACCAATAATCTCAGAGCTTATGTGGGTCAACTACTCTATAAAGCATAAATTAAATGTGGAAATTTCAACGCCGGCATATGCTAAAAACGAGATAACACAAGAGGACGATCATATTTTTACAGAGCGTTCAATTACGGATTTGCAGAATCTTCTAATAACAAGATATATGGCGGTTGATGATTTAAATCGCTTTTCGTGTAGTATCGGCTTACATTAATAATGTCGACTGGAATTATATTTTTTATAATTGGAAACATACTTGCATGGTTCCAGTACAACTCTCAATTTGTCTGGCCATGGTGGAAAGATAAGCCTCTCTTATCTAGCCTATTGTTTTCCATACCGGTAGGGCTGTGTTTCTGGTATGCTATACGCAATATTGTGCTGAATACTGATCAACTGTGGTCTTCAAAGCTAATAGGCTTTGGGGTGTCAAATATAATTTTTGGTTTGCTGACTTATATCTTCCTAAAAGAAAGCGTCTTCGAGCCCAAGATTATGGTTTGCCTATTTCTTTCTTGTATAATCATAGCCATTCAGGTTTTTTGGAAATAGTTTATTTTTTTTCTTGACTATCTTTACAGGGTGTTTACTCTTTTAAAAGCTGGTGTTTTGCTGGTAAGGAAACAACGGCTTAACTTGCTTAATAAGGAGAAAATATTATGACTACACTTACTGCTTACAGACCGAGCCTTCTTGGCCATGGCGTGTTCAACGAGATCTTCGATTCAATGTTGGATTTTCCGCAATTGATGCAGAGGACAACACAGGGCTACCCTGTCGCTGATATTTATAGAGAAGATGGAGGAGATACTGTAATGGAATTTGCCCTGGCGGGATTTTCTAAGGAGGATCTTTCTATTGAGATCAAATCAGAAAAGAAAAGCATTACGGTCAGTGCGAATAATGATAACCTCGATATACGTGAACGTAACCGTCGTGTTGCTCGCCGAAGTTTTTCCAAGACCTACGTAAACTACGATAATAATTTGGATCTCGAAGCCGTACGCGCCGAGTTCGAAAACGGGCTACTCAGATTGGTTATCCCGACACGAGCCGAAGCCAAGCCCCTTCGCGTAGAAATTAAGTAAATTAATTTTTAAATTCTTTGAGTTTGCTCCCCTGTGATTATAGTTATATAAGACAGCATATGATCACGGGGAGCCCAAAAGGGTGGCATACGTATACGTAACGGATATAAGGAAGCTAGCGAAAGTTTGTGAGCCATGCGTATCCAAATTGGATGGTATACAAATAGGCAATAAGCTTATTGAGATACTTGCTCAAGAGCCCGACGCCATCGGCCTAGCCGCAAATCAAGTAGGGATCGACGCAGCAGTATGTGTTATAAAAGCTGCAAAGCCGCTTATTCTCATAAACCCTAGGATAGTTGGCAAGTTCGGAAAAAGTTTCTTTCAAGAGGGTTGTCTTTCCTTCAAGGGTGACTATGTTTTAACTGAAAGATGGACCGATATCGTTGTTACGAACGACAATCACACTAACCAATTATTTTTTTCTTTTGAGAAGAACGCTTTGGAGTGTGTTTGTGTACAACACGAAATTGATCATCTAAATGGAACCACGATGTTTGATCGTGCTGTAGACAAGGAGTTATTTGATGTCTAGATTTTATGGTAGCACTAGTGTACTTCCCACTAACAAAAAGAAGACCAGCCAAGGCGCCGGAAGTTATACAAAAAAGTCTCACTCCGGTGGCGAAGCTTTTCACAATGGTCAACGCACCGGGTCACCACCGGGCGCTAGTCACCGGCGCCGCAAGCCATCCAGGGGCCAAGGCAGTTGACCGATGGACCCCAGCCTATCTGGCAAGAGCTAGCTATTCCCTCCGCGGAGGAGAGAAGGCTTTACGAGGAGTGGGTGAGACAACGAGAAGAAGAGGAAAAACAACGTGAGCAAAGAGAAAATGAGCGCGTAATAGTTATCGATATATAGGAGAAATAACTATGAGAGTATACGTCCCTGACAAGAAGGAGCACGTAATTAATGAAGTTCTTCAAGAGCTTTACATGTTGAAGAAGGCTATCGACTATGGATCTGGTACTCCCGATAGTAGAATTGGTATGATCGATCGTATCAGAGACAAATTAAAGACTCTTCTCTCGAAAGAGAAGGCAGGTGAGATGTGAAAGCGTTAATTATCCTGGCGATAATCGCTGTTTTGTCAGCGCCATATTGTATAGATAATAGTGTAACTGTGGGCCAAATAGCCAAAGATGTCAAGAAGACTACCGGAAGAGTTGTCGACAGCATCCAAGAAGAGGCCTCTGATTATTCCAAATAATTTATTTACTATTTTTTTATAGTGAGTATATTTATAATTCATAATTTTTTAAAAGGAGATGATTATGAAGGTTCTATTTGCAATGATTTTGCTAATGATTGTAGCTGCTTATGGCTGCGCTACTGATGATTCACCTGTTCTGGAGCAAACCACTAGCGATGTTGTGGAGATTGGTGACATCACAGTTGAGGATGTTGAAGAGTTGTTAACTCCCGATGTGGAAGTTTCTCTTGACGATGCCGATACTGCTTCTACAGTAGAAGAGGACGTAGAAAACTAAACTAAAACTTACGTTTTGTGCGCTTCGGCGCTTTTTGGCCCTGTGGTGGAATTGGCATACACATCAGACTTAAAATCTGACGCCTATACTGGGCTTGCGGGTTCGAGTCCCGCCGGGGCTACCAGGATACTACATAAGGAGTAGAATTATGAACAACATGCATCATTTAGAAAGCGATAAGTTCTTTACAAGGATTATGATTGGCTTGACCATTGGTACTGTAATTTTTGTGCTATTTGGACTATAATTTGCTGGCGTAGCTCAATGGCAGAGTGTCACGTTGCCAACGTGAATGTTGTCAGTTCGAATCTGACCGCCAGCTCCATCTCTGCGCCCGTAGCTCAGCTGGATAGAGCATCGGCCTTCTAAGCCGAGGGTCACAGGTTCGAATCCTGTCGGGCGTACCACATATTTCTTACTACTTATTATTATGAAGGTGGGAAACTTAGTAAAGCTCAATATTCATTCGCACTTTACCAGTGGTATAAATGATATCATTGGTATTCCTTTTGAAACCATAGGAATTGTTTTACAAGAGAGGTGTGACGTATGCAGTGTTATTTTCCCTTTGTTAGAAGATGAAATTAGAAGTTTTATGAAAGCAGATTTAGAGATTGTGAGCGAAAGCGGTTGAAGGACTTTGACCCGGCATTAAGATTTTTTATGATTGACCTAGGTTTAATCGTTCTTATGGTTTTGTTATACCAGGTGTGTTATTAATATGAAAGGCAACAATTTACTTTATTCCAAGTATAAAGAAGACAGAATAAAGGGCTATAAAAAGCTCTTCAAAGTTCAGAAGAAGACCTATGAACCGCCCAAACACATTGCCAAGGGCATTATTGAAGCCATGGCCGCGCAAGGATATAACATTAAGTTAGAGCAAGCTATTGCGTATATGAATTCTTCATACGCCGTCTTCGATCGCGGTTATTATGAGAGTAGACGATAGTTATTAGCATATTACGCTTTTTCTAATACTATTTATTATTGATGTATTTACCACTAACAGGATACAACAGAGATAATAAAAGAGGTATTAAAATGAAAGTTGGCGCAGTTACTTCACAGGTTGTGGCACCCACCCGCCCAGGACAAGGTGTACAATCTCAAAACCAGGAAGTAAATAATCAACAACGTAACCAGCAACCTGTGCAACAGGCACAGGAGTCTGTTACTAGCGAGAAGCTTAATTGCCACAATTCCAAATCTGGCATGAGCACAGAAGACTTTTTGCAATTGCACAATTCCAGTGCGGAAGATATGGTCGATGCCATTAAGGATGTTATGGCTTTAAAAGTCATGGAAAAGACTTTGGAAGTTATTGATAAGATAGTTTCGGATTGACTGATGGAGATAGGCGACCTGGTAACAGATAAAGCGATGCCCGGGTCGCGCGGCATTATTGTCGAGATTAAGTCGACAAGGAACGCCAAGTCTAAGAACACATATATAACTTACCTTGTCCATTGGTTCGACACTGAATTTAAGTCAACGCACGGGCCAAATCAATTAGCTTTAATTAGTTAATTCGTTATAAACATAAGTAACTATTTACTGTTATGAAGATGCAAAAGCTTTTCGAAAACTGGAATAATTTTAAGTCTGGTGTTATCAGGGAAGAGATCCTTAATGAAATCTCTTATGAGTATGCCGAACACGTAGAAGACTGGATGGGCAACCATGGTAATGAGGTTGACATGCCATTCAATGATATATTCAATGGCAAGATGCGGACCATTGTTCCCCTTGGCAAATCAATTACGAAAGGCACAACGATTGCCAAACTATTGAGTTGGCTTGAACGACAAGGCTACGAAGTAGACTTCAAAACTGGCTTGTCATCTAAAGGCTTTATGAGTTACACAGGCAAGCCTGGAGCCCCCGGCACGGAAGAGGTTGTTCGTGTCAAACACCAGAAGATCGGTAAAGTTTTGCAGCGAGCAGCTGCACTGAATAAGAAGATACAAGATGCTAGTGGCAAAAAGGGGGACTATGCTAACGAATGGTACAGAGAGCGCGGCAGCGTGCCGATGGAGCCAGACGTAAAAAAAGAGTTTGAAGTGCTGCAGAATGCGGAAAACAAAGCCCATGAGGAATACCATAAACATTTCAAACACAGGGTTTATGGCGAATACCTTGAAGAGTGGGTAGATTTCTGGAATAAAGAGTCAAGGTTTTATCGCGAGAATCCTGATAAGATGATGACGGACTACTCAATTGTTGTCTCACGTCATCCTGTCGATGTACTGCGAATGTCAGACTTTACCAACATTCACTCGTGTCACTCTGAAGGTAGCGATTATTTTCAGTGTGCTGTTAAAGAAGCTAAAGGCAACGGCCCGATAGCATATGTTGTGGAGACCCAAGACTTAGAAGACATTGATATTCACGATAACGAAATATTCGAAGACAACGAGCGCGATGTTGAGGGCATCGAAGCGCTCTCTCGTATTAGGCTCCGTAGGTTTGATAAAACTGGACAAAGTTTTTCTGAAAATCAGTATTCTCTAGCCATCCCAGAGAAAAGAACTTATGGCGTCGATATACCTGACTTCTATGAGAAGGTAAGAGAGTGGGCGTTGGAAGCTCAAAGAAACAAGTGGGAAGAGGCTTTAGAAGGTGGTGATACAGTCAGCGCAGATTATTTACGTGATTTTGTGATGAAGGGTGGTAGCTACCGAGATACAATGCCTCGTGATATGTTCGGAAAGTTCTTTGAAGAGCACGGGTCCAGCGATCGTTTCCAGTTTGCGTCAGGCGGAGAGTGGAGCGATGATGAATCCGAAGAAGAAGATTTTATTCGCGGTGGTGACGGCTCTGCCGAAAGACTACAAGAAATGGCAAACGAATATGATTGGGAGTGCAGCAGAATTGAGCGCAATCTCAACTTAAATCATTCCTATGCTAGCTACGAGATTGTAAACCAAAATTGGGAAGAGTGGGACGATGGGACGGATCCTTACGAGGGTGAAGAAAATGAACCACGAGTTAGAATGTATGGCAGCATGACCCTAGAAATTGATTTGGACGGACCCGATGCAGATGAGTTTCCAATGAACTGGTCAGAAAAACACTCCCTTGCAAGAGACGTCATGGACAACATGGACTTCAGAAATGAGATATCTGATTACGACCTAGACGAAAATAATGTTGGTGAAGCGGAGTTCAGAATTGAATTCGAGATAGGCTACATCGACCCAACACCTAATGGTTTTGAAGAGTTTTGTGATGCGATACAGGAAGACGATAAAGAGTACGAAGAGCACCTTGCTGCTTTTCGTGCCAAATTGGTCGAGCTAGGGTTTGCAAAGCCATCGAGAATAGACAAGTTGCGCTCTCAAATTGAGTCAAAAGAAATAGAGTTCGATAATTTTGAGCTTACCTTTGACAACGAGGGCGGCTATAATTTAATATACCCGATGGAAGATGAAGTTTTTCTCATTGGTCCGACAACAGGAGACATACGTGGTGTGTTGGGCGTTACATACGGCGACACACGCCAATTGAACGTCGCGACCCACACTGGCACTGGCGGGAGTTTCACTTCCAACAAGTTTAAGACTGACGTTCTAAACCAGTTAACAAAATATTTTGTTCGCGCTGCACAGGAGACAAACAAACAACTTCAAATGGACTTGAGAGAGGGGGAAGAGTCGCCCTCGGCCCAGCGAGTAGCCGACTATCGAGCTTCACAGGATACTGGTCCTCCCCATGCCTCCACGGGTTCTCGCGTTGATCAAGAAAAGCGATTTCATGCAAAATATCCAGCTGTAACGCCCGAAGAAATCCGAGAGTATATCGCTGATGGTTTTGTGCTCGGACTTGAGCGATTGCGCTACACATCTGCG
>Ga0208012_1000051_pt1 | contig 49463 bp, 83 predicted proteins | sample 15BtaG_FD_184090 | JGI IMG/M metagenome (GOLD analysis project Ga0208012, IMG submission 184090) | Marine viral communities from the Subarctic Pacific Ocean - 15B_ETSP_OMZ_AT15312_CsCl metaG (SPAdes) (version 2) | ecosystem: Environmental > Aquatic > Marine > Oceanic | place: Pacific Ocean... | reverse complement strand
GATAATAACATCCAATAAACTCTCACCGTCAAGATCTTCACGCTTCTTAGCCAACTCTGGATATTTTCTAGCCGTATCGCTAATCCGACCCTCAACAAGTATTTGCGTCTCTGACAGTAATAAATATCTTCGCCAATTTTCAAATAATAGTTTCATATTAGTAATTAGTTGTTAATATTAAGAAGCAATATATTTTTTTTTATTTTATAATAGATTTTAATGCATCTAATACAAGTTGTTTGGTGTGGTTGTACTCACGTATCCTATGTCTCATTCCAGCTTGTTTGGGGAATTCATCATACTCTTCATATGGTTCTTCAGGTGGGGCTAAATCTGTTTCTTCATCTTCAAGAGTTTCATCATCGCGAGGGTATTGTATCTCATCTTCTTCAGGAAGTTCTTCTGCATATTCATCAAGTTGATCTAGCGCAGCCTGTAACTCTTCAACGGACATACCTTTAAAATTCATATGTCGTGGACGAATTCCATTAATACTCTTATATAAATCCGAATAAGACGAAGCCAGAAGCGTTTTGGCGAGATCCTCGCCAGTGTGCACCCCTGCTTGTGCCCAATGTTCTGGATCTGTTATTAGACTTAAGCCAGTTTGATCGTTGACTTTTTCAGCTTCTTCTTCAGCTGTATCAGCAAATTGATTTTCTTTAAGAGTTTGTTCTTGTTTGACTTCTTTAATAAGCTGCTTAAGTTTTATTTTGGTTAATTTCATTTAATTATCCCTTTAGCAATTGTTGTAATTAGTTATCTTATCAATTAAAAGTCAAATATAACGAATTCAGATGGATTTTGAATATTGACACCAGTATTCTGATGATGTACGTCATATGCCCTACCTAATCCATATTCTCGTATCAAATTTAATACAGCTCTAAAATAAGCATTTACTTCTTCCTTAGTCATCTTAGCGGAATTCTGAAAACGTTTTCCAAACTCTTGAAATAAATCTAAGAGACTTTCTTTAAATTGTGGATTGGATGTACTGGTTTGTCTTGAATAGTTCCAGCTTAAGTTAGTTAACTCATCTTTAAATGGCACTAGTGCCCACAATTTAGGTATAAAAGCAGATCTGCCTGTCATTTCATACCATTGTGTGAGGGTAATTACTTTTCCTATTTCTGCAAAATAATAATTATTCCAGTATTCTGTATTGGGTATAATGCCAAAATCATACACTGCTGGTTCATTTATTTCAGCAGTACCCATAAACTGCTTGTCTTGAAAGTTTTTATAAGTAGCTAATTCCTCTTCAACGCCTTCTAAGCCAGATTGAAATATCTTTAACACATGATCATTATCTAATAAAAAAGCTGTACCGAATCCGCCAGCTTTTAATCTTTTTGTAATTTTATATTGCTGTAATAACGGCAAATTAAGAGTTATTTTTTTAGCTACTGGAAAACCATATTCATTATCCAATATATTAAAATTATGATTAAATAATAGTTTATTTTTTACTTGATCAAGTTCATCATATCTGCTTTTGTACCATTTCTGAAATTCATCTACCACTTCTGTAGTGGTGGCTGCATTGACTAACAGATCGCCATCAGTGGTGAATCCACCAAACCTGTTAACTCCGTAAGCAGCTTGACGCGCCTCGAAACTTTTTTGCGGTTCCATATCATCAGGATTATCTCTATCTCCTGCGCGCACGCCAGCCCTATCAACAAGCTCGCCAATTTTTTCTCTGCGTAGCTCCTCTCCAGTGGACAAATCAACCGTGGTAGCCCACACGTACCACGTTCGGCGCCCAACACTTGTGTTATAATCTCTATCCTTCTCGTTTTCTTCTAAACTTATTTCTATCCAGCTACTAGAACCTTCGCCTGCCGCTGCTTCACGAAGTAAGTTAGCTAATTCTTCTTTAATAATGAGTTTTAACCTAGATTTGGTTAATTGCATGGGTTTTAAACCTCTAGAGCCTACGGATAACACCATTAACAATTTCTAATACTTTTCTACTACCTATTTTATCAACAGCATCAGATACAATCTCACTGAACTCGATATCATCAAATTCGGGTGGAAGCTCTGGTGTCGGGAGCCGCGCATCCCCCCAGGTGAGATCATCTGATTCTTGTAACGTTGTTAATTCTTCTTTGATAAGTTTTTTAAGTTGTAATTTGGTTAATTTCATATTAGTATGGCTCTCCGCTATTAATTTTTCTTCTATGCTCAATGTACCATGCTTCTAGCGCTTCAGCTATAGCAGTTTTCATTCGATCAAAAACCAATTGATCATCCAACATCATACTTTTAGCAACGGCTTCGGCAAACTCATCGCCTGGAGCGCCTGGCGCAAAAAGACGTTCGAAGCGCTTGGTTGGGGCGTCTGCACCCGGCGGTACGCCGCCGGATGCGGTTGTTCCTCCCCAATCTTTTTCACCCTCTTTAGGTGCAGCCCAATTTGGAGTACGATTAACAGGGGATGACTTATCTAGCCATGGAGATTCTTTTAAAAATTGTAGTTCTTCTGCGATTAATTGTTTAAGTCTAGATTTAGATAATTTCATGTGTAATTCCTTGTCATATTAATATATGTGTTATAATTAGTCAATCGCGGCGCAAAAGATTTTAAGTATCGAAAATTTTTTTTATAAATTCTTTTTAACATTAGCCTTTGAGACGATCGTTAATCCCTCTGCCAGGCACCAATAGTTAGTACCATTAGTCCATTGTACTTCTACATCCACTAATCCATCAACCAGTTCGTTGCCAAACACTATTTTATCGATAATTACACCTGTTATATTAACGTCATCTAGATAAACCAAATCACCTATATCATAGCGGATTGACATATGGTAAGTAGATTAAGGAAGGATTATATTAAGGAAATAATATTACGTTCCCAGGCCCCCGTCGCCTCTTGGTTTAGTTAGTTTCATTAGCGACTCCCTGCGAGTTTGTTATTTAAATCATTAATTGCGGATAAAGCGCTATCATACGACTTCCGGATATCTGGGTTTTTTTTGAACATCGGCTCAAGATCTCTTAAGTCGCCGTACATAAGATTAATTTTGTTTGCAGTGGCTTGTTTTTTAGAAACTTCTGGTGTTCTGGCAGCGGCCTCTCTGGCGCGTCTGGCAGCGCCGGCCTTCGCCCACGCGCTCGGCCCGCCTTTCGTACCCACAAGTTCGTCCATATCCTCTGGGGAGATCCATGGGTCCCCCCGATGGTCAAGGTGATCACCCTCTTTAATGTGGTTTAGTTCTTCTTTGATAAGTTGTTTTAGTTTGGATTTGGTTAGTTTCATCTAGTTAGCTCCTTTAAGATTCATAGCCCCGAGGCAGCCCCGCTCGGCCAGGTAATTCAGATCCGCGCGTCCAATAATCACGCTTGGTGGCTAATTTGAGGTCTTCTTCTTGATCGGGTGACATTTCTGGCGCAGCTTCTTCGGCTGTTACAATTGCTAAACCTTCTGCTTCTAAAGTAGCTGTCAGTTCGTCAAGAGATATGCCAATGGCAGCTGCCACTCTAGCTGCCGGATCATCGGGCGGTTCAGGGTATTCGCCCGATATCATTGCCTGCTGACGCTGCCAATCTCCAGGCACTGTTGGATCATAAGGACGTCCTCCCCCTTCTGTCATTATAGACAATTCTTCTTTGATTAGTTGTTTTAGTTGTGATTTTGTTAATTTCATCTAGTTGGCTCCTTTTTAAACTAGTTAAGAATGATATCTGATTACTGCGCGCGCTGCGCAGCGGCCTGCGCGAGTCGACTATACAGATCGTTAAGATCGCCACTTAGCTTCCAAATTTTTTGCAAGAAGGCTGGATCCAAACCAATTGCGCCCGTGGACCTCTTAATTTGAGCTGTTTCCTCGTCCGATCCGGCAAGGCATGCCTTCTTCTCCTCGGCCCAATTGCCGATCCACTGTGCGGCTTCTTGCCGCCCACCATCGTCTTCTTTTAACTGTACTAGCTGTACTAGCTCTTCTTTGATTAGTTGTTTTAGTTGTGATTTTGTTAATTTCATCTAGTTGGCTCCTTTTTAAACTAGTGTTTGTGATGTAAGAAAGGCTCGTCTAAATTAAGCTTGTAATCGCCCAAAGCTGCTTCCACGGCAGCATAAAATCTACCCCTCTTATTGCCGATGACGTCGAGGATATCCTCTTTATGCAAACCATAATGGTGAGCAATTGCAGGGAGATCGCTTAAATATTTTCTATGGTATTTTATAAATTGAATAACTCTCTCCTCGTCCCTCAGATAATGTAAATCTTTATATTCAACGTAATAATTAAATGCATCGATGGCGTCGTGGGAAGCTGTTGTTTCAGGCTCGTAGTCCAATTGCAATTGTGTCCCAGGCGGCGAATGCGGCGCGCCCTGGTCCATTTGCATTCGCTCCCACTCTCTTTTGAATGATTCATTCAAGATAATTTGCAGCTCTTCTTTGATAAGTTGTTTTAGTTGTGATTTAGTAAGCTTCATATGAGGGATCCCTTTCGGCTTCATAAGCACGTTCATCTTCTTCGCGACGCGCGGCATTACTAACAAGGCGTTTGTTCATCCAGTCTGCAATAAATGTGGCTTTAGCCTCGTCGTGGCTAGCCTGATCAGGGAAACGACGTCCCTGCATTTTGACATTCCACCATTGCGCCGCCTTATCGTGTCCTTCTATCGCGTCGTATATACTTATTTCCGGATTTAAGCCATGATCTAGCCACGCTTGATAACGCTCCTTTGAGTATGAATCGATATCTTCTACTCGCGGATCCCGAAACATATCCAGCTGTCGCGATCCAAAGCTGCCATCTGCGCCTATAAGCGGAGATTTGTCATATGGTAATGTTGGTGTGACGACTTCTGATAAGATAGCTTGCAGCTCTTCTTTGATTAAGCGCTTAAGTTGCGTTTTAGTTAGTTTCATTAAACAACTCCTCCTAATGTGCTATAAATAGTTGAATTAATATTAAACTGCAGTTTTATAAAATATTTTGGCGCATTTTTTAAAGGCTTTCATATTGTACATATTAACACACTTTTTTCAAATTTGCAATTTTTATCGCGATATCGTTCGTGTATATGGTCGGGGCTCGACGCGGCGTAGTAGTACTGGGACATACCCTACGGGGGGGGAGGGGGGGTACCTTTTTTTGCTTGACAGCTATATTAGTTTGTGCTAACTATTAACGTTAATTACGTTAGTTTGTGTTAGCTATTGTTATTAATTACATTAGCTGCTCTCCTTGGCGCATGCCACGACAAAGCGCTGGACGTCGAAGCGAGGGTTAGTATCCTTCAGAGCATGAGCGAAGTCCAATGCCATGGCATCGACAAGCTTGGTAAGCTCGTTGGATCCGAGTCCGGTGGTATACGCGCGGTGCTTGCTTAGCACATCTGCAATCAGCTGAAAATCTTTACGTGTCATTCTATCTCCTATAAGGCAGAGTTAAATTAACTGCCTGTAATTATTAGTAATTAAAATATAGCCCAATCCAGCTTATGCTGTAATGAGCGAACAAAAAACACAAGAGGATCCACAACGCAGCCAAAAGCAATTGCATGCGGGTGCTCTTGCGCCGCACCTACGTGCCTTTCACCAACGCAATTGCTGCAATAACCAAAGCTACTGCAATCTGTACGCCAGTGAATCCGATCGCCAACACTACTATCCAAGACATGTCCTACCTCCTACTAGTAAATATAGGAACTTTTTATTGTTTGTCAAGGGGTAATCGTACCTGATGTGTGTTTTTTTTATTGCCCTCGCACCTAGCGTGAATGGCATACTGCTTGCTAATGCTATGTGTGTGCCAACTTGGTACGCTTGACAAAGTGCTATAATGTATGTATTTAATAGCAGTACTCCTAGCCCCAATCCTTCGTACATTATAACCCCAGCACATCGCTCAACATTATACTTCTTGTCACAATACCCCACCATCAATCAATTTACCAATGGTTTCCTTCTACGGTGCAAAGTCTCGTCCAATACTAATAACATCGCTGCAAGATTAATGCTAGCAATGCAGGGTTCTTCAAGTTGATCCAAGCTCCAGCACAGGCTGTTCTCGTAGGCTGCTCGCTCCATAAGGTTCTTCAAGTACATGTCACTCAATTTATCAAACATTCTTTCTCCTCTTTATTCATCATAACTAGTTTCATGTGGTTACTATCCACACAATTATTGCTCCTGTGAATATTAATACTATTCCTACGCCGTCAATTATCCATTCTTTCATATTATTCTTTTATGTCCTCGCAATTGTTTTCTTCTGCGCTGCTGATCACTGTGATCCCGTTCTCCATTGCCCAGGATGTCGACCACCTGTTCGACAATAGCGGGGTGCTATACCATTGCACCTTATATTCTCTTATATTCAGATCCTCGCCCAACCTTTCTTCGTGATACTCGACAATGATACCCCTGCCAGTCCAATAGGGATCGCTACTTCTTACTAGATCACCTACTTTCACTGACAACCTCCAGACTCGACATCAGGAACGAGCGAAGCTTCGTCCCGCCAAATACTAAAACTTCAACGATATCCTTCGTTGTGCCGCCTGCCCTTAACGGTGATGGAATACGAACTATAACGCCAAGGATCGGTGGTGTCCGTGGCGGGCGTTGTTCGCTCCAGTACTTGTCTCTTACCAAATCACCGACTTTCACTGATTACCTCTAATTGCGATTTTCGGAGGTATTGAAAACGACCGTTGCGTAGTACCATTACTTGATCAGATATATCGCTCAAATCTGCCGTTACTAGCATCACTTCTCGCTCACCCTTGATGCATACCAGATCACCGACTTTCACTGATTACCTCTAAGTGTTCCGAGTTAAATTGTGTGGGTTTGCTAGCACCTTGCCATATCACTAGTGCCGCGTTGCTGTAAATGTTTGGCAAGTACCAACCGATAAACAGTGCTCTTGGGCGTTGCCCTTCTCCGTATGTCCTTTCAACCAAATCACCGACTTTCACTGATTACCTCCAAGGAATTTGTCATCCACTTGCGGTGACCTTTTTCAGTCGCAACTGTTACTTTGCGACGGAAACCCTCTTCGGGGTTTTCGGTGGCGTCAATAATAATTCCTATCATGTAGAGATCCGTTCTTCCGAAGACTTTTTTCACTAAATCACCGACTTTCATTAATCACCTGTAGTTGGCGTTTCGGGTATGAACACGAGATTCCTCGTGCCCAGTAAACAACTTGTCTCTGATCGGTGCCTGGAATTTGACGAACAATAACACCATACCAGTCCTTCCACTGGCTATCTCTGTGTCGAACCAAATCACCGACTTGCACTGATTACCTCCACCCTGTTTCTCCAATTGGCAGCTGTAACCCCAGATCTGATATCTCTGATTATCGGATCACGATCCTTGTCAAAACCAACAACGATCCCGATATACGGACGGGACTGGTTCAAGCTTTCATATTTCACCAAATCACCGACTTTCATTTACTACCTCGTAGTCTTGTGTTGGAACCCATTTCGAAAGTTTACCATCGATGAGTACTTTGATCCAACCGTTGCCGTACTTTTCTTCTACTTCCTCTGCGTATACGCACAGCTTGCCAGTGCTCCGCTTTCTCAACAGATCACCAACTTTCATCGGTGAACCTTGCTCAAGGATTCTGTACCAACCTGATAAACAACGCCATCAGGGAACAGCGCTAGCCAAAGCAAGCCGCTAGCCTGTCGTTCCATCAGTACCACTAGTGGCATTGAACCGCCGCGGACAAGACGGCGCCTGTCAAGGCGTACCAGTTCCCCCACATGAAACCAAGATTCGTTCATCTCAATACCTCGAATCTGTCGACGTTAAAGTTAGAAACTGTTGGGTACAAGTCGTGATATTGTACCTTCTGGAGCCATCGCACCTGACAGAATCCTGCGTTGATAGCTACAACCTTTGCAACTTTCCCCCAGAACCATTTAGAATACCTGCCCTCGTCAACAAATATCACAACATCACCGACTTTCACTGATGAATTCGCTTTGTCTTTGTCGGCTTTGGCTGCCATGCACTCGTCACAAAGACAATAGACATCGTGGGTGCTCATTTGCCCTCCACTGTGAGCGGCAAGACAGGGTGCACCACATCCATCTCGGTGACGATTGCTTCCAACATTGCATCATCGGCAGCTGCCCTGGGAGCCAAGCTGAAGCTGCCGGTGACGCCCAATGGACGAGCGCAATTGCCAGTCTTCCACCAGTTCTTGGTTGTCCGCGCAGCCAGCTTGTCCATGTCCTTTTGCCAATCTTTCATCATATCTGTCCTTGCTCGTGTTGTTCCCCTTTCGGGATCCGTTTCTGAAGAGTCTTCCTCAACCCCTCACTAGTAAATATAGGAACTTTTCGGCGTTTGTCAACCCCCCTCATGTCGTTTTTTTGAAGTTTCTTTGTCGTCTTCGATGCGCTCCAGCTTGTTGACTGCTGCCTTGGAGTCCAAAAGCCTATAGGATACACCAGAGTCCACCCTGAAGTCCCAAGCAACCGTCATCTTGACGCGCTCCTGCCCTTCCTTGGGACGTCCGCGTCCTGCGCGGCAGTAGGTACCGTCGCCCAGCTTCAACATCGTCACAGAACGATCAAACACCTTTCTAGGACGTCCCTTTCTGTCTTCTGAGCGTCTGGACGAGCCCCAGCGGCTTGGTAGAGGCTTGACGGTTGTACGAAGCACCTGTGGCTCCTCTAGCCCGGCGTCGACACGTGCTTGGCGAGCAGCAATAAACTCCTCAATCATGCGACGTCGATCCTCGTCAGGAATATCCACGGGTGCCGGCTTGTCCTGCGCCTCCTCCTCTTTGTTCGCGGTGATACCCGGCTCGCTCTCAGTCAAAACTGTCAACACTTGTTCAGGCATGCAGTCTAGCGTCACGTTGGTGTCAATTGTTGTGTTCGTCATCTTACAGCATCTCCTCGTAGTCCATGGCGGCGAAGCTTTCTTCTGCCGCCTGAAGATCTTCCTCTGAAACGTCCCCTCTCAGTTCGAACAGGGGTTCGCCTTCTTCATCGTAGGTTACAAAGAGGAAACCCTCTTTATACATCGCGAGCAGCACCAGCCCTGTCTCAACAGCGCTGTCGTCGCCACTCTCCTCTGCTTCGTAGATCAGATCCTCGATGGCAGAACGGTTCGAATACTCAGTAAAATCAATCACGTTGGTTGTCATTTTCTTTCTCTCTCCTTCAAAAGATAAGTTTGAGCCACAACATGTGGCTCAAAGTATTATTAATTAGCCCTCTTTCACATCCACTGCTAGAATGCGTTCGTTCGTCTTGAAGTAGGGACGCTGCGCGTAGTACTTCGTAGTCATCCACATGCGCTGGCACTTCGAAGCTTTGGGCTTGGGTGCCATGAGATCCGTCAAGACGATGTGTCCGTCGAATCCATGCTTGTTCACGTATTCAGTGGGAGGATTGAAGTCCGTACCACCGCACATGACGCGCTGAGTCTTGTGGTTCTGTCCCTTCTTCCATTCGTAGACAAGCGAGTCGTCCACCCTGGTGTCGAAAGGGATCACAGTGAACGAAGCCAGCTTGGCAAGCTTGTTCAACTCAGAAAAGAACGTCTCCAACATGGCATCGTCAACAGAGCCAGACTGATCAATGCTGATCGCAATGCGAGCCTGGCGAGTAACCTTCTTACCTGGGTGGATGTAGCGATATCGCTTGTTGACACGCTTCACAGTGGAGCGCTTGTTGGCACGGGTGCTAGTCTTGACGAAGTAGCGCAAAACTTTCTTCCAATCCACATGCGTTGTCAATCGAGCCGCAATATCCTTTCGAACTTCACCGGGTACGCTACCCCAACCATTGCCCTTGGCGGCATCTTCCGTTGCCTTCTTCAATACCTCTTTCAGTCGCTCTTTGGCAATCTCATTCGAGGTGGCATCGACGTCGCCCCAGCCTTCGTGACTGTCGAACTGTCCGTCGCCACCACCGGAGCCTTCACCGTCACCGGGATCGTTTCCAGGCTCACCTTCCCCCTTGCAATTGCCCTCGCCATTCTCCTCTGTCTCGTCTTTGCCCTCGTCCTGTTTCTCCTGCAACAGCGCGAAGTAAGCTTCAGCAGACAATCCCGTGGGAAACTCAGCGAACATGCCCTCACCAGGCATTAGACACCCTGCCGGCAATTCACCGTGAAGGTGCGAGTTGATCGCGAGATCGGTGGCAAAGTTCCACATGCGAGCCCTTGCAGGGTTTGCACGTGCCCATTCGTTGAACTTCTCGCCAGAGCCATCGGGGCGACGACTGGTAACGTGTTCAAAGATCAGGTGATAGAATTCATGCTTCAAAACGCCGAGCCGCTGAACGTCTGACAATCCGGCAAAGAAACCAGGGTTGTATATCATCTCGAAACGGGCGGTGTCAGGATTGACACGCACACCAGCGGTGGCGATAGCAGTCGAGGCAGTCTTGGACACGTTGCGACTCAGACTGGCAAAGAACGGCTCCTTCATTAGAAGCCGTGCCACGTGCATATTCAAGTTAAATTCGGTGTCCATGTTTTTGTCCTCGCTCAAAGTTTTCCTCAACCCCTCACTAGTAAATATAGGAACTTTTCAGTGTTTGTCAAGGGGGGCAATGTCGTTTTTTTCAACTTTTTTTGCCCCCCTTCTTTACTCAACGATTACGAAGCCTTGCCGGTGAAAATCTCCACGAGGTGACTGGCAACCGTCTTTCCGCTGTTTGTCGCGGTGGTATGGAATTCGCGAACGTTTTCCTCGACATCCGGCGCGCCAACCGCTTCCCAAAGCTTCATTGCAGCCTCGCTCGGAAGCGAAACGAAGTACTCAGCCAGATTGACAAGCTGCGCTTCAGCCAGCACTTTGTCGAAGGTATTTTTCGCTACCATCTTTTCAATCATAGCGCAGTGATCGCTAATGTCGAAGTCGGCAGTCTTCTCGATCTTGCCCTCGTCAAGGACGTCCTCGACAGTCACTTGTCGTTCGTAGTTCTTCACAAAGTCGTTGAAGGATACTGCCGCTTCGAAGCCAACGTATGCAGCCGAAAGGTTGAAAAGCACCGGACTGGACTCCTCCAACATCGATGCGCCAACCAAGCACTTGTTCAACCGATCCCAGGATCGACGGCTGGGGTATACCTTGTTCGGCTCGTAGTCCCCGTTGTGCTCAAGGTGAGCCCGGTTTTGATTAATGAAGTCCCAGATGAGTCCGTCAACTTTGGTTTTTCCCCAAGTGAGCCAGTCCTCAACGGAAGGCTCGACGTCGAAGACAACGTACCGATCCAACTCGGCGGGATCAAGCTCGTTCACCTGATATTGATCGCCATGATCGCCACCGTTGACGGCTGCGACGACGATGGTGTCAGGGTGGAGCGTCCAACCAGCCAGCTTCCGCGAGTCGTTCAACTCAAAAATACCCTGGCGAACTTCTTGGGTGGCTCGATCCACCTCGTCAAGAAAGAGCAAAACAGGCTCAGTGCAGGCTCGAATGAACCATGCGAAGGGGCAGAAGTGAGAAGCCATCTCGCCATTCACCTCGATCTGTTCAGGCGAAGGCATGCCAAGGAGATCCCCCTCAGTCATCTGAGATGCCCGTCGCTCAACGACGGGCAAGCCCATCTGCTCAGCGATCTGATATATCACCTCCGACTTGCCAACACCGTGACGTCCACGGATCATGACAGGCTTGCGGGTGGCAAGAACGAGTGGCGCGCACTCAAGAAAGCTTTTGAAGTCAATTGCCATTGGGTTTGTTCTCCTTTGTTCTCAACCCTTCACTAGTAAATATAGGAACTTTTCGGCGTTTGTCAAGGGGTAGAATGTCGTTTTTTTGAAGTTTTTTTCCACCATTGCCATATGTGGTACCTTTCAATTACCTCTGCACCCACGTGTGAGAAAGGTGGTTCGAGTCCTTGTTGAAGTGTTCTCCGAGCGCACTGTCGTCTCCTTCAAGCCAACCCGACGGGACACCCTTTTCTACGTCTTCCGGCGTCAAAGCGCTCAGGATCCATTCTGAATTGTCGACGATGCCCTTGCCATATTCGCAACAAAGATTCGGCTCTCCGAAAAAGTTATCGGAAACCGGCACTGCCAACCAATTGGACGGACGTGACTGGAACCCGTGCGATGCCATGCGTGGGAACGTGACGACACCAATTGAGCGCAATCCATAATAACCACGATTAGCGACAGTCCATACATTGAGTCTTTCCCACTGTATCTGATTCACCATGCCGCGATCTCGCTCCAGTGCAAAGTCATGACGCCCCCAGCATGCCAACGTGCCGATGCCGATGCCGAGGGTTTTGAAATGCTCCAATAAAGCGGCTCGGAATTCCTTGTTCCGCTTGCCGGCAATCTCGCAATTTTCGCGAAGTTGGGCGCATGTTTTGCGATTGTGTCCAGTCTGCTCGCAGTAGCTGCACTTGCGCTTTCGCGTTTTCTTGTTTGCCGCAAGCCGAGCGCGATAACTATCGGGATTCGCAGCAATGTAATCCTTCAATTTCACGCATCCAGCTTTGTTGTGTCCAGGTTTGTAGCAATAGCTGCAAGTGACTGTTCTGTTCCATGACATTGGGTTTTTTCTCCTTTTTCCTCAACCCCTCACTAGTAAATATAGGAACTTTTCGGCGTTTGTCAACCCCCTCCATGTCGTTTTTTTGAAGTTTTTTTTAGAAAAGAATAGCCTCTTCACAAGTGTTAGGTTTCATTGCAGTTTTCTTGGACTTCTTGCGCTTCTTGAGGTGCCGTTCCTCGAAAGTGAACGTCGTACTCAAGCCAACGGGCAAGACGGTGTACTCCTTCGCACCCTTGACTGCGGACGTCACCGACTCCGTGTTCACTGACAGAACAAGCAAGGCAATCTCGCCTTGATTCTTGTCAACAGCCCGCGCGAGATCTCGCATGTCATGGCGCACCGTCATTGAGAAATTGCCGCTTCGCAGCGCAACCATGTCACCAACAGCAAACACGGGAGCCTTCGCCACCTCAACCAGCACTCGTTTCACATACTTGTTCTCGCACATCTTGCGATATGCCTTCTCGCTTGGGATGTAGTCAGGATCATTGAGAATTTTGCCTGCTATTCCCTCAAAGTAAGGCGGGTTCGCCATGTAGTACTTCGCAGCAGTCACTGCGATGGCTCGTTTCTCATCGTTGTAGGATGCGTGCCAAGCATCGGCTTGCACCTGGGCTTCAGCGCTGCACTTCTGTGCCTCGACTCGTCCAAGAATCTCGATCTGTTTGTGGCTCAAACGTCCACGTCGCTTCGCCTGATCTTTGAGGCTTTCAAGGAAACCCTGCTCCCACTGAGACAAACGCTCGCCGCCATCAGCCAGTGCTTTCTCGATCCTTGCTACCAATTCCATGTTGTTTCTCCTCAACCGTTCACTAGTAAATATAGGAGCGAATCGGCTTTTGTCAACCCCCCCCATGTCGTTTTTTTGAAGTTTTTTTTTCATGTGGTGCCATATGTGGCTAACAACCTTCAGTTTTGAAGTTGTCAATGGCAGCATCTCGGAGAGCGCGGTGCGAGCCAGAACGAAACGAACACCGATACAATTCACCGACTTTCACTGACTACCTCCAATCCCGATGCTCTCATCCAGTCGGTGTGAGTGTCCGTCCACATCACCTTGTATTTTAGAGAAGGATCACCTATCGCCGTTCCCGTTAGCATAGTTTCGATTATAATTCCAATATCCTGTTTTCGATATCTGTATCTCACTAAGTCACCGACTTTCACTGATTACCTCCAAGCCATCTTGATTCATGACAAAAACTTTTTTTCCGAGCAGGACTTGAAAACAACGATTAAACTTGTGATCAGCGACAATGATACCAACCTCTCCAACTTCACCCTTGGCACCAAAACACGTTGTTTTTACCAAGTCACCGACTTGCATCTTATTGCGCTTCGTAGCCATCAAACCATTCGCCCTCTTTCTGAGTCAAGGGGTTTCTACAATGAGCTTGAGCTTCGTCGAGCGTAAGATTCCTTTTGATGATCCTGTTGACGTGTTCTCTTTGTCGAAAAAAACGAATAATCTTATAAAGTTGTTGTTTGCTCATCTTGTCTCCTTCCCAATCGTTCTATGAATATTATCTTTTATTCTTTTTTGTTTGTCAAGAGGTAAAAAAAGTAAAAAAAGTAAAAAAAACCATGTACGTGTGCGCCCATAACGTAAAAAAAATGAAAAAATTAGCGGCGAAAACAGCAGTAAGCCAACATCACCAGCACTAAAAACTCAAACCAACTACATGTGATAGTCATCACACACCCTCCAATACGTAAAAAAAATAAAAAAAATAAAAAAAATAAAAAAAATGGGGAGGTGCCGCTGTCCTCGGCGCGCCACATTCCCAGATGCCTTTTCAATGCAAGTACGAACTTGCCCCCTTCAAGAGCATCATTGAAGGTCAAATTTATAAATACCCAACCTCCCCACACAACACATTATTATTAAATAATAATCATTGGATACCCTCCTTTATTAAATCCAATAGCGTTGACAGTGTTTCTTCGTCGCGCATTCTATGATCGGTGCCGACTTCTTGAAGTAAAGCAAAAGTGTTATACCATAATTCTACGCTGTCTGCGTAGGGCACCACTGCGTCTTCTTTTGCATGCAAAATAACATCATTCCCACCCACAGAATCGTGAAGTACCCCATATTTTCGCCACGCTGGAGCGATCAAAATCTTTTTCACAGTACTTTTAATTGCCATGGCAATTGCACCACCTCTGCTTGAACCGACAATAACATCAGGCTTTGTTTCGTCATAGTAGCGTTTCGCAGTGTTGACGCTGCCCTGGAAATCATTCTTGTCTAAGAGCGGTTGTATAACCTCATATCCATTTCTCTCAAGAAACGTAGGCTTTGTACCACCCGGCTTAGACTCCAAGCCGTGAAGAAAAAGAATCTTTTTCATTTCTCAACCTCCACAATAAGTATATTTAATTTATTTTTATTTGTCAAGGATTATGCAACACTCTTCAAAATCTTGTCTGAAAACCACTTGACGGTTCCAGGCTTACACGCGATCGTCTGAAGCGCACCATTGACGTATACAGTCAGACAGTTCCTACCAACCTCAGTCACAATAGCATGTTTCTTGTTAACGGAGATCAGACTACCAACAGGCGGCAAACCAGAATCGGTTGGCGTGTTGGGATCTTGCATCTTCAGAAACGGACGCTTTTGTCCAGCGCTGTAAAAGCAGCCACACATCTCTGTAAGTACCATTGTTTTCTTTTTTGGCGCGGATCGCAGAGAAGCATATTGCCTTCCAGTTACATGCCAGTCGTCGCCTACCTTTTTTGCGTCGTCCACCTTGAATACGATGGTGCGATACTTTGGATAAGTTTTATAAGTAACAAGATCACCACTAGAGTTTACAGCAGCCTCGTTGCGTGCTTTGCTTCGTCCCATTCCAAAGCACCATTTCTTCATCAAAATATCATTGACTTTCATTGGGTTCTCCTTTTCCAAGCCACCCCTAAAGTATATAATATTTTTTTTATTTGTCAAGCCCTAAATGAAAACTAAATCTTCAACATGTTCTAGAAAAATAAGTCCACCAAGTTTTTCTTGAGCAGTCCAAAGCACCTTAACCCACTTCTTACCTTTGACTTCAAGTACCAATCCTTTTCTATAGCTTGAGCCTGTATTCTTGTATTTTACTAAGCTTCCCACACACATGTATATACATAGGTGGGATTAGCTAATTATATGTTATAGCCTTGAAACATACTTTAATCGATTTGATTGTATTCGATTGCCACTGGCAGATAGTCTCACCAAGTCACCGACTTTCACTGACAACCTCATAATTTGAAGCGTAGACTAGTTGCTGATGATTTCCAGCTAGTCGCACCCTGTTCGTGGCGATGCTGGGACGCAATCCGAGAACAATCTCTACCACAATATCAACTTTTCCAGTGGAACGTCTTTTTACTAAATCACCGACTTTCATTATGAATCCAGTGCCGGCAGATACGGGACGCCTGGTGGGATATTCCCTTCAACGATCCCACCATGTTTAGCACAGACAGTGGCAACGACATGACTTGGTACCCAACCATATACCGTGTTAGTGGGTTTGTCCCAGTCTTCAGCCCATGCCATAAGGAGAGGCTCCTCTTCGGAAGGGTACCCGACTTCGACAGCTATGTATTTTTCAGCGTTGTCAATGCGCGGCGAACAATAAGTGAATTCACTTGCTTGTACGCTCATGCTAAACCCATCTAGACACACCACACGTTTATAATGTACTCTCATTCTCTCTCCCAGCAAAAAAATATAATAATTCTCATTGTTGTATTGTATCTTATACTTTTCAAAAAGTCAATAAAAAAATGGGCAAATCCTAAAAGAACTTGCCCATTCTCCTCATACTTTAAGTAACAATTACTCAATCTTAACTGTTACAGGCTGCATTTCTGCGCGCTGCGGAACTTTAACAGTCAACAAACCGTTTTCAAAATCCGCAGTTGCTTGAGACAGATCAAGATTGTTATCGTAATTAACATATGTCTTCTCAAAATTCCGACGTGCAATCCTCCGGTTAGAAGTACCACCCCCTTCTTGATTTAAATTTGCGGAAACCGTAATGCTCCGCTTGTCAGGTTGAATATGCACATCTAAATCCTCTTTGGCAAATCCAGCCAAAGCAAATTCCATCATGGTATTTCCAGCTTCATCTCGATAAATGTCAACAACAGGATACCCCTGTGTAGTTTGACGCAAGTGTCGTGGAAAATCTGTAAAAAGATTATCAAAAACACCGTTAAGTACGCTTCGCCCGAGAAGGCTCGGCTGATAAGTAGTAATTGCTGTGCTCATATCTATTTCTCCTTTTTAAGCAAGTTAATTCAGAATCAAACATCCCAAAGGCAATAATTGATCCTTCTTTAACTATATTATAGTTATTTTTTTATGTCAATAGTTTTTTTAGGGGCTCTGCTCAGTATTTCAAGATTTAATACTGCTTCGTCTGATCTACCAACTTGGTGATAGAATTCGTCAACCTTATACCAATAAACAGTAACAACGTATGTACTAAGCTTCTCAACTACAATCCCCACACTCATTGCGTCTGTAGAGGGAAATGCAAAATATCGCGAAACTAAATCCCCAACATTAATGTGTTTGCTTTTACCACGCATAAGATAATATTAACAAACAATGTATTATTTGTCAAATCTAGATTTTTTGATCATTTTTATTGGACGCACCCATGTGTCTTCTGGATCCCAATTCAAGTTCAGTATTAAATCAACAAACTTGTCCCACTCTTTTAATCCAATTATAACACCAGTTTTGTCTCCACCAAAACTAATCACAAATGCAGTCTTATTGCCAATTTTTCTAACTTCAGCAATGACTACTTCTAAATATTTGTTTTCCTCCTCTGAATTGAGAATTAGTTTGGTTTGTTTTATTCTTTTACCTTTGTTAAACATCGTCTTCTCCATGGCTTTTATTCAAAACACTTTCATATGACACAATGTGAACCAAATCCATCAGGTATGCTGTATATTCACTCACTAAGTCGCCTCTATTTCTTTTTTTTGCACGTGCAATATCTTCATAAATTATCTTTACAGCTAACTCTGAATTGATCAAAAACTCAACTGCGGCGCATACTACCAATGCTGCCGCTGCATTTAGTGATTTGCTCTGCTTCTTAAAATACAAATTACCTTTATTGTTGTCTAGTGTTAACATGATTTCAACAGGCATGTTAGGTTGAAACTGCTGCATACCGTTGCCGCGTTTTGTTTTTATTGAAAAGTCGTTATATGCAACACTCCTCAATGAAATATAGTCACTAGAAAAATACTCGATTAAGCCACTACACAAGGCGTCAACAACACCAACTCCTGCGCCGTGGATTATTAATTCTTTAGCATTTAAGTTCAAAACACATTTAATTTCAGAGCTTCCTGCCGTCAAATTATCATGTATAAATAAATCTTTGATACCGATTGATTGGTATCGCTCACCAACCACGTTGCGTACTATAGCATAATACTCTTCTTGCTTCTTTTCTTCTGGTAACGTTAGGTCCACATAGTAATTAGATAACAACTGTTCTGTTTGGCAGTAAAGAGACAAAATAGAAGCATAACACAGCTAAAAGCACACCAGAAAAAACATCTAGCAAATAGTGTTGTTTCAAAAATAACGTTGAGAAAGATACCATAGATGCCCATGTAAAAACTAATGGAACTGTCCACTTCTTATTTGCCGCCAAAGATGACTTGGTAAAAAAACAAAATAAAAGCCATGAAAATGTAACATGGCTTGAAGGAAAAGTGTTGTGTGCAGCATCAATTTGCCACGTTGCATGCACCAGCCATTCCGACAAATTTGTCACCATCAATTCATGACGAGGGTAAAAAGAAGGGAACGCCACATAAAATATAGCCAACACGCCTATGGCAATAACATAGGCAGTTAAAGTATCCCAATATAAGGTTTTTTTTTGTATTATAAAAACTGTTAATAAAATAATCGCTGGGAAAAGTGTGTGATATATCCAAATAAACTCTGGTACAAATGGAATGAACGTGTCTATCCTAGTTAAAAAATCAAATTCACTTTTTTTTATGAAGTATTGAATGGTGAAGTATAGGACAAAATATGGAAAAATACCATAATAAAACAAGTACTTGGTCTTGTTTCGCAAAGACAACCAACTTCCTCCCATTTATTAGAGACAAACTCGTGCTGGTGTGTAAACATTTACACACCCTATTCATACATATTTAAATGATGAGAAAAAAAGACTTTTTGTACAAAAAAAACAAGATTTATTTAAAAACTCTCTCTCTACTTGTTGCAAACAAGTCCGGTAAGAAACTTTTCTTTAACCTCAATAACCTCTCAAACCTTGCTCGATCTCTAGCGTTTGAAAATGTGACTGAAGGCTTTCTAATTTGCCCGTCGATCACTTGCTCAGAGAAATCATAAAATTTTGAACGTGCATTGTTATTTTTTGGAGGGGTTGCAATGGCAAGAGAAGGTAAGAACAGCAACAAAAATATGATTGATACAGGCTTCACATAAATAACTAGCCGCTACACACACAAAAGAGCAATGCAATAACAAATAAATATATCAGCAGCAATAACATAGCCGATCAAAGAAATATAATTTTTTGACATACAATCCTTAACTTAGGTTAAAAATTATATAGACTGTACAATGTAAAATTAATTTTCTTTATTGTATTTTATTCTTGTTTTGTATAGTTTAATGCCTCAATATTGAAATGTTGTATTGGTGCAAATCCTTCTTACTCAAGTTTACCACTTCCAAGAAAATCACTGCTCTTGCAGCACATCCTGAATCCAACAAATATCCTTTATTCTCTTTATCATACGACACTATAGCTTCTTCTGCAAAAAGCGTTGCTTCTAAATGAAACAACGCCCCATAACACTCACACAACACCGAAAATATCTCTTCACTCAAGGTGCTGCTTTTATTAAAATGAGATTCCAATAAATTTTTTATTGCAATTCTGTCTTCTTCGATTGATAAGAGATAACTGAAATATTTCTCTTCTGGTAGGAAATATAAAGCATCATTCTTCTTTTGGTTGTTCTTGCTCATATTGTTCCATGGCAGTTACCAAATCGGTATACCCTCCAATAAAATATTTATCTCCTCGGGGAGCACATGCTATTACTATTGGAACAGTTTCCCACTCATACGCTGTTTTAAGTTCATCCAGTCGCGTGGGAGCGTTATCCATAACTGTTACTGTAAATTCTCTTTTCTTTTCTCTTAGTATTTCCACCACTTTATCACAATACGGACAATCTGTTTTGGAGTACACATGAAAAGTATTACCCTCTGAGAACATTTCTTCCTCCGTCACTCGCTACACTAAGCTTTTCCATGATCATTTTCGTGTTGCCAACCACAACGATTTCCAACCCAGTTGATCCTTTAAGTAAACTAATCTTAGAAAACTCTTGTCTTCTATCTAAATCAGCAGGCAGTCTGCCTTCATTAAGAAGTGTCTTATATTTTGTGTCTGCTCTCACACAAATGACATGTGCTGGGTTAATGTAAATCTCTCTAAGATTATAAGATTTGTCGCTCGCCCCTCCAATACTTGCCACTTCAAACAGTTTTACCATTTAATTTCCTCCCTGTTTAACATCGGAGTGTAATACATACCACTCGCCTCCATCATACCAAACTTTATAATACTTTTTAAATAAAAGTTTATTTTCAGTGAGTAAAAGCGTCTTAGGTGAGTTTAATGTAACGTACTGATCAAAATTGCCATATTGCGCCGGATCATACGAACTCAAATAGCTTGCCTGCTCAGAAAAGTAAAATTTGTACATGTTAACATGCGATGGGACGTATACTAAATCTCCTTTACTCGGACGCATCAACACCTCCGTCGTGCTGGGCTGATTTAATGCCGACTAAAGTTTTTTGATATCCTTCTAAAATTGTACCACAATCTAACAACCTAGCATCAATCTTAAACAACCCTTTTCTAACGTCGTCAAGATGTAGCGTGGCATTATGTGCGTCGTGTGACTCTAAACATGTCAAAATGTCACCAAGCTTTTGCGATAACTGAGCGTGATCACTCTTAGCCTTCAATATTAAATCGCTCACCGTATCTGGTACGGCTTCTAAATCTATCGAATACGATATGTTCACTCTCATAATATAATATTAACCTCCTAGTATAGTATAGATTATAATCATTTTTTGTCAAGGGTTATAATAAGGTTTTATATACTGTGGCTACAGTTAAACCAACTACGCTTGTTATGATGAGCCATATTAGTCGAGAGGAAGTCTCTTTCCAACCTTCAAGCTCACGAAGCCTGGCGTATAGTCCAGAATCGGGATTGTACACGGCTTCTTTGATTTGAGTAATATCCGCAGCCATTTCATCTTGTTTTTCTTTAACTGTTTCTATTTTATCCATCATTTGATCAAACTTCCCATTTATTTCTGCTAAGGCAATTGCATTCTCTACTTTAGTTTCTACCGTACAATCTGTCATGAGATATCTCCCGTATTAATAAGTAGTATTAAACAACAACAATTGCATGATTTGCAGTTATTAATGTTGAAGCAACTGATGCGGCATTTTGTAATGCACATCGAACAACCTTAACAGGATCAATAATTCCGGCATCTAACATATCAACCAACTTCCCTGTTGAAAAATTAATTCCATGCGAAAACTTAGCTTTTTCCACTAAAGATATGAGAATATCTGGAGACTTACCAGCATTAAATGCCATCTGTCTTAAGGGCTCTTTAACAGCTTCAAAAACTATTTCTACTCCTAGTCTTTGATCATTGTTCTCTACCTCTACTTCTAAGTCAGTCACAGCTCTAATTAAGGCGATACCGCCGCCTGGGACGATTCCTTCTTGCTGCGCAGATCTAACTGCCTCTAAAGCATCTTCAACCCGATGCTTTTTTTCAACCATCTCTACCTCTGTCGCAGCGCCAACACGAATAATTGCTACACCACTAGCTAATCTAGTAATTCTTTCTTGTATCCTTTCACACTCATGTATATCATCTGTGTTAGTTATTTCAACTTTCAATTGATCGATCTTTCTTTCTACTTCATCTAGCGAACCTTCACCCCCAACAATTGTAGTAAAGTTTTTAGTACTTTCAAAAGTTGATACACGCCCTAAGTCTTTTAATTTTACTTCCCTTAAACGAATATTGTTTTCTCTAGATACAAATGTAGCATCGATAGATAAAGCTAAATCCTTTAATATGTTCCTTCGTTCTTCGCCATATCTAGGTGCCTTCACTGCTGCAACTCTTAACGTTCCCCTAACTGTATTCATGATAAGCGCAGCCAAGGCTTGCCCCTCCACCTCACTGGCAACAAGAATAAACGGACGAGCCTCACGAGCAACAATTTCAAGCACAGGCATTAATTCATCAACAGAATCAATCTTCTCGTCAGTAACTAATACCAAAGGATCTTCATACTTTACAACACCCCTCTTCTCATCTGTAATAAAAGCTGAAGCTAAATATCCAGAATCAAAGCGGAACCCTTCTTCAACCTCCAAGCTAGTCTCGATGGAGCGTGCCTCTTCAATTGTGATGGAACCATCCTTGCCAGCTAAGTCTACAGCACGCCCAATAAGCTTTCCAATTGTAGTATCTCCATTAGAAGAAATGGTTGCAATGTGTGTTATATCCTCTTCTGAACTTATAGGAGTTGCAACACTTTTTAATGTATTTACAACAGCCTCTACGGCTTTGTCTATGCCACGTTTAAGCTCAATTGGGGCTGCTCCTGCTGCGAGATGTTTCTGAGCCTCCTTGAGTATCGCACGGGCTAATACGGTGGTAGTTGTTGTACCATCCCCAGCCTCAGAATTGGTTTGTGAAGCTGCCTGCTTCAATACTTGTACTCCAGCATTTTCGAATGGATCGTCAAGTTCAACAAACTTAGCAACAGTAACTCCATCCTTTGTGATGATTGGTTCATCGCTCTTCTGAAATAGAATAACATTTCTACCACGTGGACCTAATGTTGAAGCAACGTTATCTGCTAGAACATCAATGCCTTTTAATATCTTTTGTTGTAAATTGGAACCAGACTCATACTTACGTGACATTTACACCTCTCATTTTGTTTAAGTATATCTTAGATTTATTTGAATGTTAAGTCTTTTCTGGGACTAAAGCTTCTTCAGCTGCTTTGATTGCTGCTGCACTTGCTGCTATAATGTTTTCAATCTCTGCTAGTACCTCTTCTGCCGCTTCATATTTAAGCCACTTAGCATATTTGACAAACCTCATAATAGCGCCCAAGCCGTCGCCGGCCTTTTTGGCTTCTTTTTGTAGATATGTACGAACTTCCCCGTGCCTATAGCGTGGGCGTAAACGAAGTAAAAATACTGTTTGTCCACGCACTGGCATTGCATCGTTCAATTTATGAATAACCATATCTAAAATATGATCATCTAACAATTTTACAAGATCCTTAAGATTTGCGCCAGCCAGCATTTCTTTATATGCTAATTTAGTGGCATTTTTCTTAATTGTTCTATCACTGTTTTTAGAATATTCGCCCCTAAGCGCTAAATATTTCTCTTCAAGTTCTGGATTTACAGCAAACATAGTTCCCATGGAGCTATCCATGTCTAAAATGTTTTCAAAATAGTCAGGACTGCGAGAAAGATTTTTCTTGATTTCATCAATTTTAATTACAAAGCCGCTTTTATCCAAGTTTTCTCTAGTAATCTTATTAACGTCTCTAATATTAACCTGCGGCTGAATTGCAGCGTAGCCAGTGGTTAGTTCCTTTTTTAAAGTTTTAGCGTCACTTGGCAGACTGAGAACATTACCGGCACCCTCTTTGGCTTCAAAACTAAAATGTTTAACATAATTGGGCATCAAGCTTGGAAATGCGCGCAATGTACTTTTTGCGTCTTTACCTATATTTACGTATTCCATGTCTTGCTCTTCAATAGTTTTGGTTATCATGATGGCTAAACCACTAATTAATATAACTTCATATTCCTCAGAGTCAGCGTCATTGAACTTATCATTCCATGCACCAACTAACGCTTCGCTCACCTTATTCCACATTTCAACAAATTCTTTCACGGCACTTGAATCAGCTTTATAGGTCTTATCTTTGTGTATTGCAAGAGAGGCGGGTTTGATATCAAAGCCGTGGATTTTAACCCATTGGTTCCAAGCTTCTTCTTCGCTAGCTCCTGTTTTATCCACATACCTTTTTATAAAAGCACTTGTAAATTCTGGAAAGGTTGGTTTTGGGCGTACACCAAACCATGCCTTTGCCTCACTTGGCATCGCAGAGTCAGGCAAAGCAAATCTTACAAAGATTCTCTCTACCCCGCCACCACTCAGTGCCTTTTCGTCGCCACTTTTTTTCCACTGTGTCTTGCCAAATGGACTACCATATTGCGCAATCTGATCGCTTCCGCTCTTAAGCGAATAACTAAATAACATAGCTCCAGTGCTCATATCGCCAATTTTAATATAAGCATCGGCAGTGGTTGTTAGGTTCTCACTCACACCATCAGCTACAATATTGATCATCGCTCCAACTTCCTGAAGAGTTTTTCCTGTGTTTGGATCTATTTGATTTAGCACCTCATTAGCAAAATCTATATAACCACGGTGTCCAGCCCCCCTCTTATTCCAGAAAGCAGCAGCCCCGGCAATACGAGTACCTGTTTCTCTTTTTTGAGCTTCGTGTTTTTTATTTCTTAAGTTATCTAAAGCTTTTTGTCTTTCAGCGGTTGGTATCTTTTTATTCATGATAATATTAAATAATTCTTCCCAATCCCTGTTGTTCCCAGAAACAACTTTACGCAATTCATCTAATATCGGAATGTGTTCATTGGCAAGATCATCAATTTTCATGGGTAATTCTTTATCTAGAGGTATAAACAGCGCTGCCATTGAGTGAGGGTGTAGTTTAATAATCATTTGTACCTTAATTGGTACACCCTCATCAAAATAATACCCGAATGGCATACTCTTGCCCTTCTTGCCAGCGCCAGTTGGATCTGCGCCTCCGGTGCCGGTGTAATCAATATTTACTCTTAAGGTGCTGTCCTTCACGTCGTGTCTATACTGGTTAATCATGCCACGAATATCATTTGGTTCCGACGCGCCATTTTTCATAGCAGACAACAAACCCAATATAAAAATACCTTCAGCGACATCACCGCTATTGGCTGGTGATTTGTTTGTCTTTATCTCCAGCCCAGCAATCTTCTCTTCAAAAAGATTAATCTCTTCTTCAATGAGTTTGAAAAGCATGTCGGCTGATAATCTATTTTTTCTCTTTATAAAATAGTTTTCTACCAACTTATCTAGTTTATTCATGTTAATAATTAGTTCATTGGTTTACTTAAAAACCCTTTCTTTTGAAGTATTGTAAAGGCTGGGAAGGAAAGATCTTTTAAGACGAAGCAATCGATTAAATCTTGCTCTTTCTCTGCCATTCACGAAAGTTGCTGTAGGGCGTTTAATTTCCCCATCAATAACTTGTGCACCAAAGTCATAAAATCTAGACTTTGCATTTGTGTTATTCCTCGGTGAATCTGCTTGTGCAGCCAACACAAAGGTGCCACAAACAAACAATGTACTCAAAAATTTTCTCATCTAACTCCTCCTGTGAGTTTTTTTAGCTACATTTAATATAACATATGTATTCTTTTAGATCAAGCAACTTGTGAAGTTTTTTGTGTCCCTGCTTTGGCAACCATGTCAAAATATTTTGACACCTTGTCAATCTTTGAAGGATCAAGCACTTGCAGCACTTCGATTACAGTTGGATCTCCTAACGTCTCTCTACCGTCCATTAGTTTTAATAGGAAGTCTGAATTTATCCTACCATTATTAATTTGTTCTGGGTGTTTTTCAGCTACAATATCTTTAAGCCTCAACATTTTTGCATAAAATTCATGATTAGAGGTTAAATAGTCATAACGAACTTGAGAGAGTCCCGTTGCTTCTTGTGATAAAAAGATGTCTTGCGCGGTAGCCACTTGATGCTGAAGGCGTGACATCGGTATCATTGTAGTAGAAAGATTATGATCTATAGCATGATAAACTTCTTCTCTAAAACTATTTCCCAATGATGTTTTATCTAGCTGCCCACCAGACATATATTCGTATGGATTAACAACAATCTTATTTGACTCCTCATCGTAGGCTGCAGCTACCTGCCCGCCGCTTTGCGTTGCACCTGGGGTGAACGAACGATACATTCTCTCTGTTTGCTCACCCTCGTATATAACTTCAACTGGTACACTCTGAATAATTTTTAATATCTCAGGCTTCAGTACGTCATATTTCTGTAAGATCTGTTCACGAGTCTGATCTTGAAAGCGGGGCATACTTTGAATAAATTTTACAAAAGATTCTTTCCTTTGTTCACTTAAATACGCTAATGCAATGTTTCCTTTTACTTCTACTGTTAATGCTGCTAAGTCGCTCTTTGCTTTTGAATTCACACTTGGATCTTGAGCTTGAGGATAAGCCTTGTAAAAAGCATCTAGAAAAGAAGCTTGCGTGACTTGCATTACTTGGACTTGTGCAGGACGCTCTGGAGGTGGTCCAGCCATGGCAGATTTTGGTCCAGCCAAAGAGCCCGCAGCTATGGCAGCTGCTGTCGCCCATGGGATCCCTTTTCTCTTCGCCCAATCCTTAATTCTCTTCCAATATTCTCTCTCAGTTATTAAACCCTCTGAGAGGAGGTTTATGTTTTCTTTATGTTCTTCTAAAAACAAATTATATACTTCTTCTCGTATGATTTGTTTTAGTTGGCTTTTAAGTATAATCATATTAATAATTAGTTATTTAAATCACTTAAAACCTGATCCCAATCTAAATTTGCAGTGTCTATTTTGCCACGAGTAACATGAAAATGATTAGCAATTCCGTTAAACTTTCCTCTAAGCACACTTCTATCAACCGCTCTTAAGACTTTCCCTGAACTGTCCATTGGCATTTTAAGAGGAATCCCATAGTACTCACAAAGTGTTTTAACTAATACTTTATATGCTTCAATTTGTTTTGGGTAAAACCCCAAGCATTCTTTTAATTTTCTACCATGCACTTCTACGTCTCTAAGTACAGGTCTATTTCCATGTCCCTTTCTCCGGTACCACGACTGATACTTGGTATAATATGCATTAGATATATCAATGCCAATGGCGGCGCGGTTAACCGCTCGCTTGCCAGCATGCCATGCTTCATGTTGTGGATCTACCATTTGATATATGGTGCCATCATTATCGATTGAAAAATGACTTGATATTCCTTTTTTCTGCAAGACTTTCTTACATGATGCAGCAGATAAACACACATCAAAATGTGTAATAATCATTTTAACATTTCTTTTGTGTGGTTTATAATTGCGATAGCAACTATCAGGTAACGCATAGTTCTTGTCATCATGGATGCTAACCGTCTTCCAATCAATGGCTAGCCTCTCTCCATTGCATATGATATGATTATCGCCCGTATCTGGGCGCGCTCGTAGTGGACGTCGATTCACTTGACGCGAGCCTTCACGTTGTAAGGTAATCCGTCGAAACGTCGTTGGACCGCACAAGCCATCTTGCTTTAATCCATGACGTTCTTGAAATTCCTTTATGTTTTCAGTTAGTTTGTTATCAAACCCATCGGCTTTAAACCATGATGGTTCCCATCCATATTTCTTAGCCGACTTCTTATTGTATCTATTTTTGTACCAACCCATATTAAAACCCTCCGCACACTGTCTCCATAATTAGTCTCGTAACCAAATAAGGATCACAATTTGCGTTTGGACGACGATCTTCGATGTAGCCTTTGCCATCGCGATCAACTTGCCAAGGAATTCTTACGGACGCTCCGCGATCTGATATCCCATACCTATATTCTTTATAAGAGCATGTTTCATGATCACCAGTTAATCTCTTTTCAATGTCTGCGCCGTAGTTTTCAATATGTAGTCTTTGCCTTTCTCCTAATTTTGTTGCAGCTTCTAAACAAGGCAGTATCGATTCTCTCATTGCTCTTGTTGAGAAGTTAGTATGACACCCTGCACCATTCCAATCACCTTCAGCTGGTTTTGGATCAAAAGATACAATAATATTGTGTTTTTCTGCAATTCTATGCAACAACCAACGAGCAATCCACAATTGATCAGAAACTTCTAGAGCATCGACTGGACCAACCTGAAACTCCCATTGTCCTGGCATTACCTCAGCGTTAATTCCTGATAATGTTAATCCTGCTTCTAAACAAGCATCAAGATGTTCTTCTGCAACATCTCTACCAATTGCTAATCCAGATCCAACACTGCAATAATATGGACCTTGCGGAAGTGAAACAAAAGATAGATAACCTTCTTCTGTATATTCTTCAGTGAGACGAGATTTATAGAATCCCAACGGCTGATCTGCATGCACTCGATTCATAAAAGTATATTCCTGCTCCATTCCGAACCATACATCTTCAGATTTATGTTTTTCATATACTTTAGATAAAGCTGCTCTTGTGTTTGACTCATGTGGAGTCATGTTTGTATTTAGCACTTCACACAGCGCCAATTCATGAGGACGTCCGCGAATTGGATCTTTGCACATAAACACTGGACTCAACACACAATCAGAGTTCGATCCTTTTGCTTGATTAGTGCTAGAACCGTCGAATCCCCAAATTGGAATTCCTTCTTCTATATTCAAAATGTTTGTTTTAGATCGCAACTGAGGAGTTGGCTTTGTACCATCAATCCAAATATATTCTACTTTACGTTTCATACTTGATTCCTTTTTCTTTTATCCTTCTTCCGATCACCGCAGCTAGCTTTGTTGTGCCCTTCGCAACTACAATATGAACATTTTCTTGCTTTCTTTTCTTGTTTTACCTCGTCTTTACCTGTGCTCAAAATTTTAAGACGATTTGTTCTCTCGGCACATTCAGACAGTTGATAGGGAAAAGCGCTAGCCCACTTAAGCCATGCGTATTTGCTAGGGAAACTCTTATCATAGACGAACATAAGCGTCTTACTATTTGCATATGTCCCCCAAGCAAAACAATGCCAGTCTTCCATAAGGTGATCAATATTTTTTTGAGACTTCTTGTGCACATTGTTCATTTGTAATCGGTAGTTTACTTTTTTCTCAGAATCACTAGGCAATTGCCAAGCTCTTGCATGCATGTTTTATCCCTCCAAAGAATACAACACTAAGTATACTTCATTTTTTTATAAAGTCAATAACAAGTTAAATTATTTCATCTGCAATTCCGTATTTCACAGCTTCTTTGGCGTTTAAGTATATGTTAACCTTCTTATTTAAAAGCCTTTTCAATTGTCTAGATGTCATCGAGGTTTCTGCAATCAGCGCTTCTATGTGTTGCTGTTGGATCCATCTAGTTTCAGCTATTTCATTTTCTAGATTGTGCAAAGAACCATGTTGTCCCCCGACAACACTATGAAGCATAATTCTGCAATTTGCGCCAATCCGTCTTTTACCTTTTGTGCCAGCTGCCAACAAAAGAACACCAGCGGACATAACCTTACCCATGCCAAGTGTATGAATTTCACACTCATCACGAACCATACGCATGGTATCGTATATAGCAAACATATTTAAGGCTTCTCCACCCCATGATGATATTAAGAGATCAATTGGTTTGTGATAATATCCAATAATTTCCGACTCAGGATTATTTTCATCTTCATATATCGCTTCTTTATCCAATTCTTTCATGAGCATAAGAGAAAGTACCACATCTTCTGCTGTTTCATCTTTTATGTCATTATATAAGCTTATTATCCTGGGGCGTGACGTAGCCACACTATCGTCCAAAATCACAAAGGGCTGTTGGTTACCATCAACCTCTTCTAATAAAATTTTATTTTGTTTACTTTTCTTTTTTGAAAACTTCATCTAAACTCCTCAAAGCCGCGTCCCAAGACTCATGTGCGTACCTGCCTTTAAGAGGATCAGGGACAGCACTGTTCAATCGATTTAAAGTTGAGATTTTCCACTGCGCTAGCACGTGATCGTCAAGTGTTTTATATTTTTTGATTTGCTCCACGTCAATACCCGTTTTGTGTAAGTCGGTGTATTTTAGAGCACGGATAAAAATTAAATCTTCAGTAACCATGCCAAGAATTTTTAAAGATTGTGTATGTGCTTTTTCAAAAAACAACACCGAGTGTGCGAGGCTCAATAATTTAGAGAACGTTTTATAAAGAAACGCCCCACCTAGAAACCACAATAGTTCATACATCGATGACTCTTATCTCTTTCTAGATAGTCTATTTGTGATTCGCGTTGCTAAGCGATCTATTTTATTTTCTTTATAAAGGCGTTTAGCAACTCTTTTAAGTAGTTTGTTAGCTAGCGCGCCGTCATCAATATAATCAATGTTAGCCTCTTGGAGTGCTGCTTCTATTTCTTCTTCTTCTTCAGGAGCAAGCTCTTCTTCGCCACCAAGCTCTTCTTCGGCACCAAGCTCTTCTTCGCCACCAAGCTCTTCTTCGCCACCAAGCTCTTCTTCGCCACCAAGCTCTTCTTCGCCACCACCAGCCTCGCCGGTAATTTCAATCACGCCCTGATCCTCAAGTCGTCCAAGCATGTCTTCGATCTCCTTAGCAAGAATATCTCGGAGATCTTCTTCAGCACCCTCGTCGCCACCAAGTTCGTCCTCTAAACCAGCCGGCTCTTCAGGAGCAAGCTCTTCTTCGCCACCAAGCTCTTCAGCGCCGCCGAGTTCTTCAGCGCCACCAAGCTCACCTTCAGGGGCTAGCTCATCTTCAAGCTCTTCATCTTCATCGTCGCGAGCGAAAGCATAACCACCTTCCTTTAAAAAAGTATTACTTAAGGGCGCCGTGCCTGCTAGTGTCATGAAACGCTTAATAACACTTTCTTTCAATCGATCTTTCATATTGTCTACTCCTTTACAATAATGGCAATAAAGCTATCATAAATAGTCTAACGTAATTTTAAAAGACTTTTTTTTTGTATTTTACTCAAAGCAGCATCTTGAATCTGCTTTATGCGAACAATGCTTACATTAAGCCTTTCTGCAACTTCACTAAGCGTAAGCTGCTTACATTTACTAATAGAAACATTAGCACAATTCAAATCTTCTTTATAATCGATCCAAAGCCTGCAGGCTTTTATTTCACAATTAACCTTATTTTTCATACATTTTTTAGCACAGTCGTTCATAGTTCTGGGTACTCCTTTTCCAAAATGTCAAATATATTTTCTATTTCGCCCGGTTTAAGAGCAAATTTTTCTTTTATTTCTCTTTGGTTGTTACGCATTTTCTTTGTCAATGTCTTTTTCCTCTTAGATATATTTTTTTCTTCCTTAAGTGCATCGATGAAATTAACGATATGAGGGTTTTCATCGATGTAAGCCTGAACAACGTGATTAAAAAATTCTTTGATCTTTAAATCATCGTAGTGCAGTTTTATTTTTAAATCGGCATGCATCTTATCATTACTTTCGAAACAAATCTTTTTTATTTGTACTTTCATCACTTACCTAAAATATGTGTGTGGCTTTCTCTCAAGCCAGCATTTGTTTGAACAATCCACTCTGATTTTATTTGCAATTCTTGAATAGTTCTAGCACCAGAATAAGACAAACCAGATTTAATGCCATTACATAAATCATTAAGTATCAAATCAACAGTTCCCTTAAAATCAATTAGAGTGCTCACACCTTCATTGGAACTATAGTTCCCTCTCCAATCCATTTGAGCATCTTTACTAGCCATACCACGATATCTTTTTTTAACACCACCAAGAGTAAATATTTTTTCTCCCGGCGATTCTTCAGTCCCGGCAAGCATAGAACCAAGCATAACAAAATCAGCACCAGCAGCCAATGCCTTGACAGCATCACCACTAGTTCTAATACCGCCATCAGCAATAATTTTGGCATCCCGATCACTGCTAGCGCAATCCATAATTGTTTGAAGCCCTGGCACGCCATGCCCTGTTTGCACTCTTGTAGAACATATGGAACCTCCACCAATGTTACATCGTACGCTGTCTGCGCCCCAATCTGCCAAGTCATTAAACCCTTTTAAAGTTGCAATATTTCCTGCCATAATGTGGATATCATCACTCAATTCCATTCTTAATTTATAAAGCGCGTCCCTCATGAGCGTATGATGTCCATGGGCGACGTCTACACATATAATGTTGGCACCGTTTTCCCACAAAGCCGCTGCCCTCCGTATGTAATCCCCACTAACCCCCACTGCGGCTGCAATGTTAATCTCCTGTGTACTCATCCTTAAATCACTCATAGCTGAATTAAACACTTCATTTACCAGCCCAGCTTGCTCTAGGATAGTATTATAGCGATGAATGACACCCAAACCACCATGCTGTAACATAGTGTAAGCCATTTCACTTTCAGTAACCGTATCCATTGGAGACGAGATAATTGGTAGTTGCAACACTCTTTTATCATCTAGCTCGGCTGCAATATTTACTTCCTTTCTGCTTTTAATATCGGAATACTGCGGCACCAACAACACATCATCATAAGTTAGAGCTTGTTTCATTCATAAACCTCTTCGTCGTTTGCCATTCCAAGTAAAGCATAGCCGCAAATATCTTTCCAAGGACTTTCACCAAAAGCATTTTTTCTGGTTGCTAATCTAAACAGCTTATCAATAATTCTTGTGATAGCAAGGGCATCATCATATGAATCTGGTGAAATACCATTTGGATAAAGCACCTTCAAAATAGCAGATGCTTTTGCAAAAGAATTACCATATGCTTTATTTTTTTCTTCGGTAAGTTTACCTATTTCGGCTGCTAATATTTCGTATTTGCTGGAGCGTTTAATGTCATCCCCCATGTTTTTCCTCCAAGCGCTCTCTAAACTCTTCTAGAACTTTGTTTGCGCTATCCCAACATTCAGGACAGTATAAATTAACTTTTTCTTTTTCTTGGTAGACAACAACATTCCAAGACATAACCATTTGTTTATCTTCTTTATCAAAAGGCTTATCACATGTCATGCAATGATCTGAGATCAGTCCAAAAAGAGCAACCTTGGTTGCCATGGCTTGTTCTGCTTCCTTCTTTTGTTTTTGAGCATTTTTCCTTTTAATTTTTCTTTCTAATGAAGACATTTACCCTCCTTCTTGTTCTTGCAAATAAGTTGTAAATTTTTCATCTAAATATTTTTCGTTGAACCCATATTCTGGGTATGGTATTTCAGTGTAGGCTTCACTGTCAAAAAGAAAAATGGATGGTACTCCATCTATTTTAAATAATCTTCCTAACTCAGCATTATCTTTTCCGTCATGTACGAGAAAAAACCTTAGTTGCCCTTCGTATTTCTTAGCTAATTTTAAAACTATCGGCTTCAGAGTAATGCACTGAAAGCATGTATTTTTATAAAACTTTATAACGCACGGTGTCGAATTGCCGAGTACTTTTAAAGCAAAATTAGTAACAGTTAAATTTTCTAATTCCATTATCCCTCGCCTTTGCTTTGCATTGTGTGGAGCTTAGGTTTAAACTCATCAGCAAAAACAACAACAGCTGAAGGGAATGGTGCGGAATTTACGGAATCGCCAAACTTTAAACGCCCTTTGATAAAGTATATTTCATCAGCCCTCATACAATACTCATGCCACCACCTCGTATCTGTTCTGGCTGGTAACAAACACACTACCTTTGTGTTAAATTTTCTAGACTCCTCATAAGCCTTTTGAACCCACTTAGATATTTTTCGTCCATATGGAGGATTCATGAAAACAGTATTCCCTCCCCAATCTTGGATCAGTCCATTATCCTGCTCTGTAAAATAGTAATCACATTTAGCACTTGTTACAGACGCACATGGATCTAAAGTGAATCCATATTTCTGATCCAATCTATTGAAAAAATCAATTGGAGTGGACCAACTATCTATCTCAGAGCTAAACAAAGTATTTAATGTAGTTTTATTCATTATTTATCTCCTGTTGAGCCAAAACCACCGGTACCGCGCAGTGTGGCGTGATTGAGTTGATCACCGTCGATGATTTCTTCCACGCCGCAATGTATGATGGGAATTAATACTGCCTGTGCTATTTTATCCCCTGGTTGGATATATTGTGTTCGCATTCCCACGTTGTGCAAATTAATATATACCTCTCCATTGTAACCAGGATCAACTACACACGCCCCTACCAGCAGTTGACGCTTGTAGGCTATCCCAGACTTATTCTTTATTTCTAGCATGTACCCATATGGTACTTCAACCTTAATACCAGTGGGAATAAGCTCAGATGCTCTTGGGCATATGGGCAGCCCTTCAATTTCTAATACTTTTTCCTTTTCACCGTTAGGGCAATAAAACAAGTCCATCCCTGCATCACATTCATATGCCCGCTTAGGTAGTTTAGCATCTAGCCTAAGCTTATATACTTTCAAATTCATTTTCACCCCAATAGTTTAAAATTGTATCTAATCGATCTCGTGCTAAATCCCCACTTTTCATTGTAGTCTAATCTACTTTTATACAGGCGATTAACGCGCACCACATCTTTTTCTGGATCGACACCCCAGCATTTAATTGTGTTCATTGTTGATGTTGAGTCCGTCACTTTCACCAACCAATATACCTTACCATGTTTTGTTTTTTTAGAGATAATTTCTCTTGGAATGAACCAAGCAACCCCTAAATCATTGTCCCAATTACCGAGTGCTGGGACTATTTCTTCTTCAAGTTGTCTTGCCATTTCTTTATTTAATACCAGTTGCATTGGGAATATTCCAGTTAAAGATACCACGTTTTCTATCTTTTCTTCTTTGGTGAATTCCCCTTCCGGCTCATAAAGTTCAATATTGTCATTAAACTTTTTCCTGTTCTTTGGTTTATCCACAACAGCAGCAGACCAAAAATGTTTGAGTCCTGAAAACCTTTCATCGACTAAATTATTCAGCGCTCCGCTTCTTGCTAGGACATCAAGAGCCTTCTTATTCAATTTAGAATAGATAATATTATCGTTGAATAATAGTTCCTCTATGGTATTGAATGGTCTGTTCTTAATAACCTGCTCAATAGCTTTATCGCCCATACCCTTCAAAGAGGTTAATGGTTGAACTAGCTTGTCTCCACTCTCAGAGATCTCCCAAACAACACCAGACTTATTAATGTCTACAGGCTGCACCTTAAAACCAAACTTCTTCGCTAAATTAATAGCTTTTTCCTTTCTAGTCTCAGGCTCTTTGTCTAGAAAGGCAGCAATCCACTCTGCTGGATAATAGTTAAACAGCCAAGCGCATTGATAAGAAAGGATCGAATAAGAAATTGCATGTGATTTGTTAAATCCATAGCCTGAAAAGAATTCAAACTTTTGCCACATTCTGTCTGCCCACTCTTCGGACAAACCTTTCTCTACACAACCTGCAGCAAACTTAAATTTTAGTTTAGTTTTTTGTGTTTCTACTTCTCCTGTACCTTTCTTTGTGAGCAGCTTGCGAAGTTTATTGCCATCATCCAAACTAATGTCTTTACCCAATCTATGTGCCAACAGTGCAATTTGCTCTTGAAAAATAAGAAAACCGTAAGTTTCTTGTGTAATTTCTTTAACAATGTTGCTACCATAATCAATTTGATTAGGGTTGTCCTTAGCTTTAACATAATATTTGTGCACATCTGCACTTAGCGGACCTGGGCGATAAATAGCAGTAATAGCTGCAATGTTAATGATGTTGTTTGGCTTAGCTTGCGTACAAAAGCCCTGCGAGCCAGCCTCTGTAAACTGAAATATTCCAGCCCACCTTCCTTTATGGAATATATTTTCATATACCTGTCTGTCATCAAAATTTATCTTGTCCGGATGTAGGTACGTTTTATAATAATCTTGTACTTCTTCAAACGTCGGCTCTTCTACATTGTGATGTCTCTTCAGGATGTGCGTAATGGCACACTCAATCATTTTTAAAGTAGACAAGCCCAAAATATCAAACTTAATAAAACCCATGGGTTCGAGATGTCTAACGTTCTGCCCCTCAGACCAAGGTGTCTGTCGCACGCCTCCGCTATTGATCAGAGGCATGTGATGATTTAGGTTTTCGCCAACCACAATTCCTCCTGCATGTCGCGACACAGAACGCACTTGTCCATATAAAACATCGATGTGTTCTGCAACATCGGGATATTTTTGCAGAAATATTTTTAAAGAATCCGAATATTCTTTAACTTCTTCAAACGTTGGAGTATAAACTCCAGCCTTAATGCCCCTTATTCTTTTCGCAACTGGCGTGGCTTCTTTTAACATTACTGAAGTAGCTGCATTCACTTCCATATAGGGCACTTTATAAAGTTTTGAGATGTCCTTAATCAAGGAACGAAGCTGCAAGGTATTAAAATTAGTAATGGGGACTACAGTGTTTCGCCCCCACTCTTCAATTAATAATTCCTTCAGCTCCATAGGATCAGAAACATCATAATCAATATCGGGATAATCTTTAGCATCTCTACGCAGAAAGCGAGAGAACAAGAGATTATATTTAATCGGATTTACTTGAGTAATGCCAAGAACATAGGCAACAAGCGAACCTGCAGCAGATCCGCGTCCTGGACCAGTTAACTGTATATTATTTGCTTTATCAGCAATTGCATTCATTGTCAAAAAGTATTTACTAAATCCTCTGTCATGAATGGTTTGAAGCTCCTCTTTAAGCCTCATGATATATTCTTCACTCTTATGGTGTTCTAGCGCTCTAAGACCATCTAAACAAGCTTGTGTGAGAGTGCTGGTGGCAGTATGTCCCGCCGGCACAACAAAACCTGGAAGTCTCACTGTATTGTCAGGAAAAAATTCTTCAATGCGCTCATGAGCAATATGATAAGTTTCTTCCATAGATTGGCGAACTAAGTCATCATCATAACTAACTCCGCACTGCTCTGAATATGTTTTATATGCTTCCCACATCTGATCGCCATTTTTAGGATATAATTCATAACCAATTTGATCCACGCCAGCCGGAAGTTCTCCTGTCATATAAGATGGTAAACCACCCTTACCAAGCCAGCCAAGTCGCCTATATAGTTCCCTATCTTTCCAAGCATCAGGGTTTGGGTAGTGACTATCGGCGGTAGATATCAAACTAATGCCAAACTCTTTTTGAATTTGCAAAATATGTTTATTCAACTCATGCTGTTCTGGTATATTATTCCATTGAAGCTCGCCATACCATCGATCTCCAAAGATATCCAACATTTGTTGTGTAGTGGTTCGCATTGCGCTGATGATTGCTTCCTCGCCACTATCTTTATTCTCCCAATAATTACCAGCATAGACACCGCCCAGGCATGCAGATGTAGCAATAACCCCGTCACTGTGTTCTTTAAGGAGTGAATAGTCCATTCTTGGATAACGATAAAAATTCTCTGCTGAAAATGATTTTGATATCAGCTTGTAAATATTATTCAAACCAATCTGATTCTGAGCAAGAAGAATTAAATGGCGCCTTCGATTCAAGATGTTTTTTACTTCCTGTTTAGAAGCCTCGTCCTCAATAGTTGTACCAGATTGAGATTTGTCGAGTGTCTTCTTCCTTTTCTTGTCTTCTTTAGCCTTATTATATTCTTCCGCCCATTCATTTAAACTTGGAAGAAAATACGCCTCAACACCAAAAATGGGTTTAAAACTTTTTCCGTCTGCCTGCATTTGTTTGGCGTGTTGTACTTGATATGCTAAACCGTTCATGTTCCCATGATCCGTCAAGGCTAGCGCATCAGAACCATTTTGGAGTGCGTACTCCATATGTTCCGCAGGGTAGCCCAAGCCATCGAAAGGACTTCCCATGCCAGAATGTGCATGTAATCCAACGAAAGGTATATTTGATTTGTTCATGGTGTTATATTAACTAAACTACCTTATTATGTCAAGCTCAAATGTTGCTTAGTTCACACTTTTCTTTAAAACTAGATATAATTTCCATAAGTATTGCTTTTATGTTTTCATCTTCTAAGTGGTGATGTGCAAAATACTCCAATTCCACTAAAAATTCGTATATATCTTCTTCAGTTATATCATCCATTATCTACTCCAATGTGATCTGATTCATGGTAGCTAAAAATTGTTTTATTTGGTCTAAATACTTCATGTTCTGAACCCAGATAAGAACGAAGTTTATCCCAGCTAGAAATATCATAATACCATGATACTTCTAGCTTATTGGAATTGTCCTCATTAACGTACATAAATACATCCTTGACTGAAAAATATCTTGCAGACCATCTTTTTTCTAAAGGCATCCGTTCGGTGTCCGTCCAACTCTCTTTTTCACCTGTACTTTTTGCTCTTAATTCCCTTCTACAGTGTTTAAAATCTTCAGCATCAAATGTAAATCCCAAATACTCGCCATCTTTCACCGTTAAGCCCTCCGGAGATGTTATAAAGAATGGGTTTTTGCTTGAGATGTTTTTTCTTTGTGCCTTCACAATGTCAGGTGGGTATATTCCATAGGGAAAAGCAACATAATATTTATCTGGAATGAGCCACTTACTAATTGTCAAGCTCAAATTATAGCTTGTAAGCGCGCCATAGAGTACACTCCAGCTTAAACAGTCTCGTTTATCGCGATCCTTTGGGTGGATTGGTACGTAGTATATTTGTATGGGCTTTTGTTCATCACTCGGATGCTTGGCAAATACATTAAATGCGTTTATTGGATCGTGTACCCAATCCCCCAGCCTATATCTAATGAGCGGCTGCATGTCACCATGGCAAACTACCCATATTGTTTCACAGCCCGCATATGCACACTCTAAAACTGCACGTTCAACAGCTAAATAATTTTTAGATATTGGTTGCATACAATCGTGCCATGGAAAACTATAATCCAATGACTGTCCAGCAACAGGAACTATCCCTGCAAGATGAAAAGATGTTGGACTTTGGTTTCCTGTTTCAATCATTTTTGTGCCAACATATTTAATAATTTAATACTGTATTCATTCGTAAGCACACAATCAGATAATAAGTCATCTGGTTTGTCATAACGAAAATCTATGTTCTCTGTATTTGAATATAAGTCCATACAATTTTTAAAAACCTGCCTTTGATAGGTTTCTAATTTTAAAGCAAAATATATTTTTTTTTCAGGATTTTTAGTACTGTGTCCGTTGCAGGAACCTCTTATACCTTTTTCTTGTAAGATGTTTCTTATCTTAAGCCAAGCGAAAGTATCTGAAAAGTTTGGATCTGACAACTGTTCCTTTTTTAAGAAAGAAAAAGCAACCATATCTTTCACTTTTGCATTTGCTGCTCTTTCTGATTTGTAGAATCTTATTCTATTAACAAAACTCTCGTTAGTTTCTATTAATTCTAAATCATGTTTATCGCATGAACGAGCATAAATCCAATCTAAAACAGTATACTCATCGCACTCTTTTTCACTTATTGGTAGCCCATGGATGTTTTCATCATTAAAAATGATTATTTTATTAAACTTTATTTTAATCATTCTAGAATTCTTGGTATAAACCTTAACGATACCGTCACCTAAACGAACTGATTCTAATTTATCTGATAGGGGTAGCGAACCAGAAAGAGATAAAAGTAACGCTAGCCGATCCCACGCCTCCAATTCAGAATTTGTATCCAAAAAAGGTACCTCTTGCACAGAAAATCTATGTGGTTTTTGCATTTTATTTATTAAAAGAGGTGCGGTGTTGATAAAAGAATAAAGCAGGGCACTTAAATTGTGTCCTATCACCAAAGTGTCAAAAAAATATTCGTGTCTACTTAGCAAGGCACATCAAATATTTTAATGCCGTGTATTTCTATCTCAATGGTACACTTGTTCATTGTCTTAAGTTTCTCAATGTCCTCTTGCCACCGACGTAATACACGATAGTGAGAAGGTGTTTGATAGCATCGATAGCGATTTTGCCTATTGACTCTTCCACGGGTTGTTTGAACCCAAGCCGCGATCCACCGTCTCACGATAGAGAAGGTTGAAGGGCAGCGATTATATCTTTCATTTTTGGCTTTTAAAGTTGCAATATGTTGCAGCCAGGCTGTTGCAGACTGTTCATAATTGTTCCTATCAATATTATATGCACTTTCCCACCAAGGCCACATCTGCACAATGCCACGCGCCATTGGGACTCTGCGTCCATCCCTCGTCCTCCAATCTCCGCGAGCTTCAGGATCGTAACCACTTTCGTTGCAAGCTGCAGCCAACAACATTCCCCTAAGTTCTTCAGGAATATCATGAACGCTAAAAAAATTATTTTCTATGTGAATAAGCTTTCTAACAATACTTAAATCAATTTGTTCTGGACTACGATTGTGGCAATTATTAACTGCCTGTTCATAGACATCTTCATATTTATCTGGTACTTCAAAAAAAAAGTTTCCCGTTAGCATTACGCCAACAGTAGCTAAAATTAATACACTCATTTATTATTCTCCTCTCTCTCGCCTGCATGTTCTTCTAAAACTCGTATCAAACGATCTGATTCAATACTCCTTAACATATCACCGCGATACTCTTTTAAATCAAGATCGATGCCCGAAAGCTTTTTACGCCATTTTATGTCTTGTTTGTGGGCTTCGTCCGCATGCCAACTGACAGTAAAATACGCCCATTTCTTTTCTTTTCTCTTGTTTTTAATTGTACCAAAACGTACCGAACTATTATGACAGTTCCAAACTAAATCACCGATTTTCATTGTTCTCCTTTATTGTGTAATCTGTATATGTATATCAACATCACTCATTTCATAAACTTCGATTGGTTCAAACCAAACGACCACATCCATCCCGCTTGTTTCATAAAAAGCACCTGAATAATTTTCAGCGATGCCCCTAAGCAATAAGTCCATATTAAGCGAGGATGGCGCGGTTTTAATTGGTTCACCGTAAATGTTTGTTGGCCAATTGCGAGCTTCTTTCTTTAAACCGGCGGGATCTTTAGTAATATCATATACTTTATCAACATTAACAACAGCGGTATACAACGTTCGACTTTGCTTAACGATGTCTTCGGCGTGATCCAAGTTTACATAGAAAAAAACCCTCGGCAAACCAGAGGCTTGAAAATCATTTCTAGTAAAAGTATTTCTACCTGACAAAAAGTATTTAGGGTCTAAAATTAATACATTGTCTTTGCTTTTTGCATAGTGATAGAGCGTCATTGTACCATTGTTATTATAGTCTGCTAACGCTGCTTCAGTTAAAAACTTTTTAAAATTTTCAAAAAGCTTCTTCATTACCAAGTCTTGCCTGAACGGCTTTTCTTAAAGGCTTCTATCCAAGAACGAGGTTGAGAAGTTTTCTTTTCTCTGAGTTGGAAATATTTTCCCTTTACTCTCGACCAAAAATCCTCATCCTTTTCCACAGTTGCAACAGAAGTCCATGGACCAGCCCAGGGCTCATCAACCACGTTCCCAGCCTGATCGTATGCGCGAATATATTGAAATTGCTGCCCAGACGCATTGGTGACAGGTTCACCAAAAATAAAAGCTTCCTGACTATATTCTTGAGCCATCTGTGCTGCGAACTTTAATAGTTCTGCACCTGTTGTTTCTATCTTCACATCCCCTCTAAGGTGTGTTGTCACTAAAATAGAATTTTCCATAACTTGAATTGGCTCTTCTAAGGCAACTTGTCTTGTTTCACCCGTTTCAGGATCTGTAATCGTCTCTTCTGTCTCTTTAAAGCCACCCCTCAATTCAGTGAATGGGAAACCAGCGTTTTTAAAATTCTGTTTCATTTCCTGATATATTGATCTATTTTCTTTGCCACTTCTCTCGTGTCGATCAGAGGTGATAATAGCAAATGCACTGCCTTGTTCAATATGGTGTCTAACCCTATTATAAGAAGTTTCAAGCAAACTTCGATTAGCGCTCTCTACAATTGAGGCTATATTCTTCTTCGTTAGTGACATAAATTATTTCTCCTTTTTAACAAAGACTCCCACACATTAACACGTAGTTTTCTAAAACTAAATAGTATGTTTCGCCCTTTATTTCTATCTGTTCAACCATATTGTCCTGTACTATAACCTGTCGATAAGCAAGGTTGCTCCCAACACAATCATCAGCTGCAGCCAACACTTTATAAAGCCCATGTGGACTACTTTTCGGCTTGTAATCGTCAGGTACTAAAATTGTAGAACCATTATCTTCGCTTGAATTCGCCTGTATGGGTTCTAACAGTATATGACGATTTAGAGGTTTAAAACTCATCCTTTGCCCCAAACTGTTTTTCAACGAGATCGTACATTGTCTGCAGATTGTCCATGTTTGCATCTTTTTGGTAAAACCTCAAGGCGCGGGTTGCAGCCCAGATTTCATCTCTAGAAAGCCAGCTATTGTCAATGTACTCCTTGCGCAAATCTTTCTTTTGTTCCTTATATGGTTCTATTGCAGCTTCCAAAGTTACAACAGATTTCAGATAATTAATTACATAATTTTCTTTTGTTTTATCATCAGACATTTATATTCTCCTTATTTTGTCCATGTTCTATAATACTAAATATTTTTTCTAATGTCAACCACACTTTGCATAACCACACCCAATGCACGTTACACAACCATCTTGATATGTCAAAGACTCTTCGCCGCACTCAGTGCAGGCTTTATCAGAGTATGCCTCTTCACCATTTTTAATATAGTTTTTAAGGATCCTTGCAATGCACCGTGCATAACTAAACATATCATGATCTTTATCTTTCAATAACTGTTCCACTAATAATCGTGGAGGTGCGCCATGTCGTAAACTGAGTGATATCATTCTAGTAAACGCTGAGTTGTTTGGATTGTCAAATACCTTTACAATATCTTTAATCATTACTTCGTCACCATTGTGTCCAAATTTTAAATCATAACGATTTGTCTTAGTTTTAAAATGATGCTTAGTTAACCTACCTGTAGTAAAACTTTTAGGAATTTCAACAAGATTTGATAACCCTCCCATTACTTCATATGGCTTATCGTCATATAATCCAACAAGAATTGTCCACCTCTCTCCTTTGATTGTTGTGTGGTGTATATCACAATCTAATTCTTTTGGACGTTTAGGGGAGCCGTTCTGTGGAAAGGTGTCTTTAGTCTCTTTATTGGTAACTAATACTCCAGTTCTAGAACCATCAACATATACTGTAATACCCTTTAACCCAAGTTTCCACCCCTTAAAATACAAATCAGCAACAGTTGCCACCTCTGTGTCTTTAGGCAAATTAATAGTTGAACTGATCGCGTGATCAATATGTTTTTGAATCGTAGCTTGAATCTCTATCCTCTTCTCCCAATTAATTTGATCGCTGGTTATAAAAAAGTCTGGTATTTGTTCAGACTTGAACATAGCCAGCCATTCTTGTACATTGTGGTGAAACACTTGGTACTCAGTCCACCTATCTCCCAAATCATCAACAAAATCAGCTGTCTGTTCCTGTTCGTTGTGGCTCAGCTTTCTCCTTCTTGTGTATGAATTGCGAAATACCGGCTCTAGCCCAGAGCTGGTTTGCGACATGATTGAAACAGAGCCAGTTGGCGCATTTGTCAAAATAGAAATATTCCTGCGCCCAAATTTAGCTATCTTCTTTTGAAGATCCTCTGGCAAGCTTTTTATAAAGAGATTGTCTTTTTCCTTTTCCCAGTCAAAAATTGGGAATGAGCCGCGCTCCTTAGCCATTTCAACACTCTCTTCGTAAGCGGCAATCTTTAATGTTTCGTAAATTCTATCAATCACCTTCAATGCCTTATCTGAATCATAAGCTAAATTCAAATTAGCAATTGCATCGGCTAATCCGTGTGTGCCCAAGCCAGTGCGTCGTCCATTTTCACACGCATCCCTTAAATTGTTCCATAGTTCTTTTTCATCTGGTGTGTCGGCTGCTGAAATAATTTTTTCGAGCTTTTCCATTTCAAGCTCCACCAAATCATCTGACAAGCGCATGCCCGCCCTTACAACAGTCTTAAAGTGTTCAAAATCAAAATTTGCTTTTTTCGTAAATCTATCTTTAACAAAATTCTTTAAATTAATAGATATCAATCGGCAACTATCATATGCAGACAAAGGAATTTCTGCGCACGGGTTTGTTGAAATAGTTTTAAATCCATCTTCTGCATAAGACTCTGCGGGTAGATAGTTTATTATATTATCCCACATTAATATTCCCGGCTCTGCAGTCTTAGTTGCTGACTCGACAATCAGTTTCCAAATATCTCGCGCCTCAACAATCCTTCCCACTTTGTAATCACAACTAGGATCATCAATTGGCCACCTTAAAGCAAAACTCGTGCCAAGTCCGACTGCGCGCATAAAATCATCAGTAATTTTTACAGAAACATTCGCTCCAGTAACCTTTGCCAAATCGTGCTTCATTTCAATGAACTTATCTATATCGGGATGTCGTACATCCATGGTGATCATTAAAGCACCGCGTCGTCCATTTTGTCCAACCATTCTACATACATAAGAATAAAAGTCTGCAAAAGACCAAGCACCGGTTGTCGTGCCGGCAGAATTATTTACCGGCGTATTTTCAGGACGAAGATTGGATAAGTCTAAGCCAACACCGCAACGTCTTTTAAAGAGGTTGGCGAGATCCTTTCCAGCATCAATGATCGAAGACATGTTGTCGGCTGGTGATTCAACAACAACGCAATTTGATAATGACACATTAACATAATCATTACCAATACCCATCATTGGGGATCCCTGTGGGACGATATGTTTAAAATCTTTTAAAAGACTGTATATGACTTCTTCAGATAATTTATTTTTTCCCCCATGCTTGCTCTCCATCCGTGCAAATTCTCGTGCGATACGCCTGTGCATGTCGTCGGGTGTTTTTTCAACTACCTCTCCCTCATTATTTTTAAGAGCATATTTAGTCAAAAAAACATTCGTAGCCAACTCATCTTCATTAAAATATTCATACGTCGCTTGACGCGCACCTGAATTATTCATCTTTAATTACCTTTTTGTTTTCTAAAATTCTTATATTTTTCTTTCAAACTTTGTTCTTGCTTTTTTGCAATAGTAGCCTTAGCTCCCTGTATGTTTGTCGATTGAGGTAAAATTTTAATCTCTACTTTACTCGCGTCCATAAAAATATCATACACTAAGCCGTCCGGACCATTTCTATTTTTTGCAATATATAGCCTACCAGTGTTTGCTTGTTTGTCTTCCTTCGTGCGTGCCAGAGAAACTATAAAATCAGCAACAAAGCACTTATTAAAAGCTTCTGATATTGACTCCATTGTAACCACATCTGCATTGAGTCCAGTTCTGTTTGTTTGCGATGCAGTCCACAAAGGGCACTCAAATTCTTGTGCAATACCACGAAGCTCTTCATAGATCGATTCTAAATCATGTCTTTTTTCATTAGTAACTCTCGTTGCTCGCAACAAATCTGCATAATCAACAATAATCATATCAACATCAATACCAGAATGTTTAAGCTTATTTAAATAGGCTTTTATAGTGTTTGTTGACGCAGATTTTGTTGGATACTCTTTAACAATTAAGCTCCCATCCAATGTTTGAATGTGTTCAAATACTTCATCTTTATAATCAATTATATTTTGCAAAGGGTAACCAGTTAAACAACTATCATACCTAACAGCTGTTGCTGTGTCTAATAGTTCTAAAGTAATGTGTATTACTGTATTTCCAGCTTTAATTGCTTCTGCGCCTAAATGTACTAACGCCATTGATTTACCTGCGCCCGTTGGAGCAATAACCACTCCAAGCTCTCCACGTCCATGTCCACCTTTTATACACCGATCAATAATGTCCCAACCAGTTGATACTGGGTTTCTAGCTTTAATCAAAAATCTTTGTTCAAAGTCTTTAATATAGTCATATCCACAATCATTGGTTGTCCCCAATAACATGGCATCATTAATTAGTTTCTGTACTTTTTCAAAAGAAGAATTTTTCAACAAAGGTACAGATTTTATTATTGCTTCTTTAAGTACCTGCTTTCTGCAGAAATCGATTGACGTTCCCTTAATAAAATCAGTATCTTGCACTTGAGTCTTTATCATTCTTGCAAAGAAATCTCGCACTTGTTTCTTTGCCAATTCGTTCTCTGACTCTAGCTCAGTGCGCAATATCGTTGTCATAATGTTTGCTGATGGGTGTACATCATACTTTTCTTTATACTCAAAAACTTTCCTTACAAAAATTCTTAAATATGTCAGTTCTAAGAAGTTAATGTCTAGTATTTCTTTCATTTGATCTGCATATTGACGATCATAAAGAATCAATTGACACATATTTTCTTGAAACGTTTTTCCAAATAAGGAAAAATCTTCTTTCTCGCTATAATTCAAAGCACCCTCCGATTCTTTGTATTATAATACATTTTATTTAAGTTTGTCAACATAAGAATTACTTCCACAGCACCTGTATCGATACAATCACAACAGACAGTGCAAGGCAAATAAGAGTTTTAGTAGTAAACATACTCTCCTTCAACAAGAGATATGTCAATATCGCGAAGATCACATTAGAAACTCCAAAACCAATAAGTTTTGAAGTCCACAATTCGCCAGTATCTTCTACTATATATTTAATAGCATACCAGAAACACAAACCCATTGGAATAGCAAAAATGAAATTAGATAAAATAGATTTATCTTTCCACCATTCCCAAACGAACTGGGAGTTGAATTGAAACCATGCCAATATATTCCCAACTATAAAAAAAGCTATGCCAATTGCAATTTTCAATTCACTATCCTCTCTCAGAGAGAAGCCCACTCAATCGTTCAGCAAAGTCTTCACCATTATACGCCCCCCTGCCCTTGTTGGCGAAACGAGTTGTTAAAACAATGTTATCGCGGTGATAACCTCGATTATTATCCAGTCTATCTACCGAAGGTGCAAATGGGGAATGTGAGACAAACAAGTCCTCCAAACTCATTGGAATATTTAACCAAAAGCACTTGCCATTTTGTATTCTCCAAAGCTCCTTTAAATCCTCAATTGTGATCGTTATTTTGTGACGCTTGGTGGATTGATTACCTTTTTTTCGTGCCACTACAATGGGGTTTGTCTTTTTGGGATTGTTTTCAACTCGCATGCCAGCGGAACCAGTTTCAGCCGACATGTTTACGTTCCTCCAAAGCTTTTTCCAATATTTTTCATCTTTATTCTTCATTTAACCTTCTCCTTTTCATAAGTACCCCCTGCAGGATTCGAACCTGCCACCCTCGGTTTAGAAAACCGATGCTCTATCCAAATGAGCTAAGGGGGCATAAGCTCCGCAGGTAGGACTCGAACCTACAGCCCTCCGGTTAACAGCCGGATGCTCTACCATTGAGCTACTGCGGAATATGGGCTTGGAGGGACTCGAACCCCCGACCGAGCGGTTATGAGCCGCCTGCTCTACCAACTGAGCTACAAGCCCATTACAGCTATCCTCTCCCCATCCTTTTGTTGAAAGTCTCTAGAGTGCGTTGCTCTCTTTCGTTTTCTCTTAGCATCCTTCTTACCAGCATAAAGACTGTAAAGACTGATGCGCTAATTACAATATAAGCCATGTTTTTTTCCTCCTTGTTAAAAGCGCTTAGCTTAAACGCTTGGTGAATCGGGTGGGGTTCGAACCCACGACAAACGGATTAAGAGTCCGCGCTACTCTTCCAACTGAGTTACCGATCCATTGTCTACATTCTATTTTATTCTTTTTACAATGTCAAATGGTTTTCGTCAATGCTGTTTATTTTTATAGACAAGTTATACATTGGAATGCCTTTTATCTTGTGCTCTAAAATAAGTTTTGTTTCTTCTCTCTCCAAAACTTCAAATGGAGTGTAGGCTGGATATTCTTTTATCACCTCAAACTTTAATCCTTCTAATCCATACTCATTATATGCTTTTTGAAGAAGCCCGTTGCGGTGCTTATTTTTTTTGAGATGTCGCTTGTGTTGATTCCACCTTGTAGGGAGTTGAGTAGAACAGCCAATATAAACAACACCAGTTTCTGTATTTGTTATTCTGTATATACCAGCAGGCAGACCTTTCGTGTATTGGCGAGTTTGTTCCGCTATTTTTTCTTTATTTTCTTGGCGATATTGGCGATTGCCCTCCGCTATCTTTTCTTTATTTTCTTGGTAATATTGGCTCATGCGCTCCGCTATCTTTTCTTTATTGTCTTGTTTATATTGGCGCTGCGCTTCTGCTATCTTTTCTTTATTTTCTTGGCGATATTCTGCTCTCTTTTCTTTATTGTTTTGGTAATATTGGCGCTGCGCTTCTGCTATCTTTTCTTTATTTTCTTGGCGATATTGGCGCATATACAAAGAGTTGCAACTCTTACAGTTAGGGTATAACCCATCTTTTCTATTTTTATCTTTATTAAACTCACTAAATGGTTTTTCAACGCTACATTTTGTACATTTTTTAATCATATTTTCTACCTCACACAGTACGCCCGCTTGGACTTGAACTATTTCTTCGCTGAATAGGCAGATCCCGGCAATATCATTCTTTCCCCAGCTTCATATACGTCTTCTGCATTTTTTGCTCTTTCTACAATCATTTTAATAATTTCGACTTCTTTGCATTTTTTATTTATATCCAAAAAAAACAAAACAACTTTCTCAAAAGAGTCCCTATATCCCTTTCTTCTAAGAAGTTTTTTCATTTCTTTTTCCTCTCTATCCAGTCTCCGGATTTGATCTCGGACTACAATATCGCGTATGGCTTCAGGTAAATATTTGCCTGAATATTTTTCTGCACGGAGTATGGATCTTTGGTGCATACACAGTTCATTATAACGGGCAATATCCTTTATATGCTCCCTTTTCTTAGGAATTGAATCGTCGCTTTTAAGCAATTTCTTATTTTCGTTTATGAAATCCGAAATCTCATTTAAAATTTGTCTTTCTTCTTCATAGAAGAAAAGTACTTCTTCATCAAGGGTTATTTGTTTGTTCGCTCTTATCTCGCCCACCTCTTCTTCTTCATATTTCCATGCACTGCCTGCCATAAAATGGCTATGATCTGGATTGGGCATACCCGTCGAAGAGATCCATCTTTCTGTTTCATCTTGGTACACTTTTTCCTTTATGTCATCTAAATATTTTTGAATCATTGTTTTAGAACCAAGTTTACATAGTTTAACATATTCAAGAGTATAGGGTACTATTTTTTTCCCTAATTTTTTACTGTGTTTGTATTCTCTTTTTTTCATTTTTCTCCTTTTTAAATTTCAGTACGCCCGCTTGGACTTGAACCAAGGACATCCACCTTATAAGAGTGGTGCTCTAACCTGCTGAGCTACGGGCGCATAATATTATTCTTCGTTCTCTCCCTGCCAATACTTTGGTTTTTTTTCATAGACCAGATCGACATAAAATTCATTAGCCCAATAAACAATATCTTCCATACTTGTTTGACATTGGCGTATATGATAACTGTGATCGTATATGTTAAAATTTAGATCTTTATTGTTGTTTGGGTCTTCCACGTATTTAACATAAATTCCAGAAACCACATTCATACCCACAAATTCTACTACAGTCCCATCCCATTTCAGAAAAAATAATTCTTCGTCACCAGTAAATTTGTATCTTCGCGGCTCACATGGGTGAAACTGATCTTCCAAAGTTGGTGCCTTCATTCTTCGTTCTCCAAGCGTTTAAAAAAATCATCTCTCATCTCATCTTTATTGAAGTATTGTTCGATTTTGTCAATGGTGCCGTTATCAATCCATTTTTGAAGATTGTCTTTTAAACTAAAATGTTCCGAGCCTGGTGTGGCACTCATAAACCGATAAACTTTCCATTTTTCTTTATGATCTAAGCCTCGTATCCAAAACATCACTCCAAAACGTGGTGCACTCATTCTTCGTCCTCCATGGTAGCTGAAGAGGGACTTGAACCCTCACACCCATACGGATAAGGGATTTTAAGTCCCTTGTGTCTACCAATTCCACCATTCAGCCAAATCATATACTAATACTAATTTACCATGATTATTTTGTCAACCAGTTCTCTTGGCAT
>Ga0208012_1000050_pt1 | contig 49595 bp, 136 predicted proteins | sample 15BtaG_FD_184090 | JGI IMG/M metagenome (GOLD analysis project Ga0208012, IMG submission 184090) | Marine viral communities from the Subarctic Pacific Ocean - 15B_ETSP_OMZ_AT15312_CsCl metaG (SPAdes) (version 2) | ecosystem: Environmental > Aquatic > Marine > Oceanic | place: Pacific Ocean... | reverse complement strand
AGCTACACCGACCGCAGGACCTACGCCTCCCAGAAGATTCTCTTCCCCTCCAGCGCCGGGATGAGGACCTCTTCAGCCTCCTCCTCTTCAGCCACCTCTTCAGCCTCCTCCTCGAAGCCGGCGATCTCCAACGTCTCACCGGTCTCCAGCTCGCCCTCGACCTTTTCCTTCTGGCCGGTACCGAAGAGCTCCAGACGGAGCGCCTTACAAGCACGAGCCACGGCGATGCGATCGCCTCGGTTGAAGGCGGAACCCTCGAGTCCCTGGTGACCGTCGGTCTCCTGGAGCTTGAAGATGGGCTCTCCCTTATGGATGATGGTGCGAGCCGTGAAGCTCCGCTCTTCGAGGGTGCCAGTAGCCGTGAAGACCGGGCGTCCCTTCTTGTCCTCTCCAGCAAGCTGGAGGTCTTTGATTTCGATTACTTTAGCCATTTCGTTTCCTTGGTTAGGGGTTGTTTTCCTGATACCATTATACCCTAGTAGACCAAGTATTTGCATGCCCCTGCCGCGGACCAATAAAAGAATCCAGTCGACCACTCGACTCACAATACCACGGGGTCGACCAATCGATGTATCGACAACTCGTGTAGGGATGTTTCCGTCGTATTCGTTCGACTGGTCGACCACTCGACTCACCGCCTCAGCCCGAGCATGACAAGCGTAGGCCCGAGCATGAATAGAGCTCCGACCACGAACCCGCACATGAAGTCACCCTCACTCATCGATCATCCCTTCGTCCTGCTCGACTTCGATCTCGCTCACTCTTGCGTCGATCCTTCGACTTCGATCTCGGTCTCTCACTCTTTCTCTCACTCTTTCCCTCACTCTCTCTTTCACTCACTCGCTTATCGATCTCTTTTCTCTTCCCTCTTTCACTCGCTAGTCGACTCATCTCTTCCGCCAGACGCAATCTCTCCTTGACTGCTCCCACCTCCTCACCTAGTCGAGCATCAAGCTCAGCGAGCTGTTGAGCGGGTGATCTCTGCGCCCTTTCTTCCCGCCTGATCTCCGCACACTCTTGTAGCTCACTCTTCCGCACTCGACCTCGATTGATTCTACCCATCTGGCTCACGTCTCCTTAGTTAAGTTGTTCCTCTTCCTACTCTCTAATCATACCACATGCGACCACGAGTTTACAAGAGAAAGTGAAATAAAGTTCTTGGGTTTGACCGGGGGCTATATGGTAGACTCCCTCTGAAAATATCGTTTTTAACATTCGATGGGGGTAATGCTGTCTTCTCCCATCTTCGGCCCCAGAAGATCAGCCTCGCGCTATGCCGGGAACTACAGATAGATAGCCACGTGTCCCGAGCGATAGCCGTGCTCCGGTTGGGAGCGAAATGCTGGGTGCCGGCCGAGAACCCGGGCACTCGATGGGTACCCAGCTCATGATGAATCACGGGCACTCGACGGGCTCTCCGATCTCTCCCTCTTTAGGCTTGATCTTCTCCTCTGATTTGAAGAACTCCCGGTAGAAGAGGGACTCCCGTATCAGGCGTTTAACCCGTTCGACATCCTCTCTGGTTATTCCCCTCTTTGGCATCTACTCCACCACTATGAGACTATCGAAAGGTATGCTCTCATACGTCTCCCCCTTAAGGAGTCTGGCCATCTTCACGGAACCCGGGACATCGCTTATCTCCATTAGCACTCCCATCTTCCTCTCAGTCTTACTATATCTATCCACGATTGATGTGACGAGGTTCCCTATCTGAGGAGTGATTGTCTCCTTATCTGGATCTGTATTCTCTTCGTCCACCTTGGAGCAGCGGGCGATTGACGTCTTGAAGATCTTATCGCGTGCTTCAGACTTTACGAACACGTCCTCTCTCCCCACAGCTAACACACTCGCTAGGGTGCGGTGTCTGTCGATAACACCCTCCTTGTTTCGAGTTGATCCAGTGACGATCACCAGATCTCCCTCCTGTGGCCTCCAACCTCTCATACGATAATACATATGGGGATCGGCTGGGGATGTCTCCAGAGTTCATCTAACCATCCTCAGACTCATCGTGTGTAGACACAGGTGGAACCTCGCCGCCTACCCTCCGTGGACCGGGAGGATTCCTATCGAATAGCATCAACCACGGTAGCTCTGGGTAGTTGAGGGTTAGCTCATCCCCCTCAGATATCTTCTTCACGGAGCAGGCGTATGCGTTTGTTCCAACTCCCCGCACCTCGATGTTTGGGTCCTCGCTATGTTGGAGGTGATTCATCGGTACGGTCTTCTTTATCTCTGAGAGGTCAAGCACAGGGAAGAGGGCAGTGTTCTCATCGCACTCCACATTGGAGAATACTCCATTACCTCGAATGGTTGACGGACCGATCCTCCACGGTGCGGATTCTCCCTCCTCATTCGTAACACCAATGAGCTCATTGATCTGTGATTCGCTCATGATCAGGAGGAGGTTGGTGACGACCTCCCTAGGTGTTTGTCCCTTCCACGCCTTGATGAGATCTTTCGCTAGCTGATAAGCTGACTCTTCTCTTGTAGGTTCGTCTTCTCTCTTTGTCATACTCACTCCTTATTCCCACATTATATCTCTCTCAGCGGGAATGTTTCACGCTCTTTTAGAGGGTGCGGGGGAAGGGCTAATATTTTTTCGACCGCGACGCGCGGTCTTATTTACAAAGACCGCGGCCGCCTGCTTGAACTAAACATAGATGTTTATCCGTCTTCCCTTTTCCTCATCGTCATCATCCTCTTTCTCTTCATGAGGCTTTGGCGGAGGGGAATGGAAGTGATTCCAAAAAATGAACTCAGCAGACGCTACTCCAAAGAGACAGCCGAACGTGACAGCGAACATTATTATGAGGAAGTCTTCCATAACATCTAATCTAGATAGGGTTCACCAGCGTCGTTGCGAGCACTTCCTCGGGAGGGATAATCATACTCACTCCATCCCGTGTAGGGGTCGTAGGTCGCATCGTCTGGGAGACCGTGGGCACGATACTCATCGTAGGCCGCAGCCTCTCCAGCTCGCCGGGCCTCATCCATATCCTCCTCACTCATGGAGAATCCGCCGCACATTGGGCACTCCTCCCCTTCGTGGGTAACGATAGGACAATCGCTATCCTGACAGTGATACATCTTAGCTCTCCTTCTCTGGCATCGGCCAGTCAAAGTTTTGTGTGAACATTTCAGTATCAGAACCGAGCTTATCGATTACTGACACATACTGCTCGTGATAATGGCGGGCTGTAAAGCCTCGACCAATGAAAGGGGATGATTCGATCTCACGTTCTGGGTCTAGTCTGTCCACAATAAGCCGAAGGAGGTTATTCATGCTACACATCTCCATCCACATCTTATTCCTTCCAACCTTGCCGCCAGACATCAAGCAGCCCTCCTGGTATCCCTCATCAACGTAGATGCTCATGATAAGCTTGCACTCATCACGTCCAGATTCATTCACATATAGAGAGCCATTTTCCCTCTTGCCGTAAACCTTCAGATAGTCTCCGTCTCTCACAGCCCCATAACCCAGGCGATAGAGGACCTCCCTGGCCAGACCATACTCAATGACGTCGGCAGTTCTAGAGAGTTTACATGGTTCAGACATTCAATACCTCTTCTTCTCGTGAGTGTGTGTTTCGATAGATGACTAGGTTTCCCCACAGATCAAACGCTGCGATGTCACCCATCTCTACTGTGGTGAATACCCTATCGCCTCGGCGAGGGTCGGGCCGGACCTCGTAGGTGATTCCTCCCATTCCAATCAGTTCCTCAAGAATCATGATTGATCTCCCGACTGATTCCTCTGTGACATCAACGTGCCACCCATTATCTCTCAATGACATTCTATCTCCTATCGTTGACTGTGCGTCTGTGAATCAAGACGACCATCTTCATAGCCGGCATCGTAAGTTGTGGTCGCATTGCTCGCAACCGGGGCTGAGTCGAGCCCATCCTGATATCCTCGCTGATACTCATCCTCATTCTCAGAGACTCCATCAACATACACACCTGTGTAGATAATGATCTGTCCCTCGTTATCTGTTGATGTGACGAAGTTGCATTCACTCGCAAATACTTCAATGTCCTTAGGATTGATCTGTGATCCGTTTCCGATCGGGAATGTCATCTCTACCACCAGCAGCTGTCAAAGGGATCGGGACCGGTGAAGGCCTCGGGATATCGCCTCATTGTCTGCTGAGCACGAGCCTCTCGCTCCTCCCAGCATTCAGGGCATCGAGGGAAGTGCTTGAAATCCCTGCGATCTGAGGTTGTTGTCATCGTCACAGAGCTGTCCTTCTTGTGACAGTCCAGACATTCAAGTGTTTCGTTTGTTTCGTTTTCCATATTCCCTTTCTAGAGGTCTGTTCCGTGGACCTTGTTGTATGCTGCGATCAAGTGATCAAGAGTGATAATCTCTGCCTCGCTATCCTCAACTGCCTTGAAGTCTAAGCAAGCCTCCAGTTCCTCCTGACCTGTGTCTGTGATGTACGCGATGAAGCATCCTTCCGTTCCGTCATAGGTGGACGAATCGCTAAGAACTAGATAGGGTCCCCACGTATATGGGTTTTCGGTCTTCATGTGTTTCCTTGGTTGGTTACAATACTATTATACCACAGTTGAACTAAAAATGCATGCCGGATTATTGGGCGGGAATCAAGATTGCTTCGACCTCATCGAAGACAACCTCAACCTTTGCAATCGGCTGAGGAATCCACACAGCTTCGATATCTTCGAAAGGCACGTCAACACTTGGTGCGGACTGCCCCTCGTGAGAGTCACAAGCGGGAAGAAGGAGAATGAAGGGAATAAATGCTAGTAGCGAAAGAAGCCTATGCATGACTATCCTTGGTTGTGGTGTAGGTTGTGGTCGCTCTACGTGAGGTAGAAGCAACCGGTGGTTGTAGATGATTCTTTGATGAAACCGTGATCAATCAGAGTGTCGAATGTTTTAGCATCCATTAGGGCGAGAGGATCTCCTCTCTTCCAGAACTGTCCGTGGGTGATTACACCCTTGCACATACGAGCGAATCTAAATCCAACCTCTGAGCCGAACAAGCCCTGGAGCTTGTGATGTGCTACACTTAGCTTCGTTTTACGACTCATCGCTTCGGCGCCTGAGACATCACAGCAGCAAGGACGTCGGCGGGAATGTCATCGCCACGCATATTCTGGCAGCTAGCGAATCGCACCTCTGCACCGGGCTTTCGAGATGCGCTGACCGATCCCCCCTTCACCTGGATGAGTAGCTCACCACGGTTCTCACGTCGCGGACGGAAGAAGCCAACGGTCTCAAGACCAGCCTTCCGACAAAACGCTCGGACCTGTCCTTTCGCATCCTTGAATGTGACCCAGCCGGCAGCTTCACCAGTCGCGCGGTCGAGAGATTGCTTAAGTGTTCCAATCACTTCCATGTTTTACCCCTTGGTTTGTTGGTACCTTTATTATACCACAGTTGAACTAAAATTGCACGCTGGAGGCCTTAGCAGATCCAGCCCTCCTGAAGGCGAAGACGTTTCTCAGATTCCCATGCGTAATCATGTTCCTCTTCCTCTTCATCGTGGTCATCGCACTCGACTGGAGATGTTAGCATGATGTCAGGAGTCTTTCCTCCCTTTTCCCACCACCACTTCCAGTCTTCTGCTTTGAGTGTGATCTCCTTGTTGCATGTGCAACACTTTCGAACTACGTCTTCAACATTCATTAGCACGGTACCCCCACGATCTCATCATCTCCAAGGAGGTTGACATCGTATTCCTCAGTGTTGTCATCTGAAGCGACCTCTTTCTCCTCCATCTCCTCATACAGCTGACCGATCTTCCTATCTGCTTCCTCGAGGACCTCACGCAGTTCGGTCAGTCCGTGCCAGGGAGTACGAATTGTCATGGACTTTCCAAAGTGAATAATGCACTCCTTGTCACTCGACACCTTGACTGTTATATCCAGTCCGTGGAATCCAGAGCTTTCGTCATCAATCACAATGTCGTGAATATGGAACTCTCTATATTCTCCCATTACGATGCCTCCTTCGCTTCTTCATTATCCCAGTACTCAGGAAAGTCCGTCACCGAACACCCAAGATCTCGAGCACGAGTCTCAAGGCTTGCTCCGCTCATGACATGCATAGCGTCGATGATGGGCTCCATCTCCCCGAACTCACCAATGAGGAATTGAAGCTCCTCCTCTGTGCATTCATATGCCATTGACGAGTCGCGCTTGTATTGCTCTCGTAGAGAATATTCTTTTACTGGCAACATTCTATTGTGCTCCTGTTTGATAAATCTTTGTTGAACCCTGCTCAGGAAGTTCCTGAGCTGACCAATCGAGACTGGGGAGTCCGAGCTTGTCTCTGATAGTGTTGGCTCGATTCCACCCACGGCGAGTAAGGTGCATCTGAGCTTCACTTGACCTCATGGCGTCGCCATTCGAAGACCAGCCATCTACCGCAGAATAGCAGTCGTATTTGACTTCCTTGGATGCGACATCGGTCCACAGGACATCACGATAAGACTTACTGGTGAAGAATCCGTTGTTTGTTCCACCGGCATGATAGTCATCACATCCGTGCTGGTACCAGTGAAGCCGACGGAGGTGGTGTCTCTGACCCTTCCCAGGATTCGACTGGATAGAGAGCAGTAGATACTCGATGCATTTGAGTTTAACTCTTGGTTTGAAGTGGGCGTTGAGCATAAGTTTCCTTGGTTGGGTGGTTGGCTGGTAGGTATATTATACCATACTGGAACTCAAATTGCATGTCAGTAGATTATTGACAGTTCTTTGCCTGTCTATCGACTGTTGCAATCTGTCGTCCCTGAACAGAAATCATTCCATTGGAAGTAAAGAGCGTTACGATTGGTTCGAATGACCCGTCATCTGGCTCTGTGCTCTGCTCAATCTTTAGTATCACTCCTGACAGTGGCTTTGGGTCACTCGTCACTCCGCCAGACTGGCAGAGTGCTGTGACTAGATCTCCTACTTCCACTAGTAATATCCCTCGTCTTCATCATCAATATTACAGTCAACCATGATGTCCTCTGCAATCCGGTCAACGAGATACTCATCAATTTCTCCGAAGGCCTTCCAGGGATGTTTGTGTAGCATCGCATAACAACGACTCTCTCCCTCCACTTGTCCGTGGCGAAGCTGCCTTGGGAGTGAAAGGATTACATATCGATCATCTTCACCCACCTCGCTCCAGCCTGAGACTGAGTTGTATGTGATGTGCTTTGAGCCCATCCCCTCTCCAACAATCTCAAGCAGAACACCAGTGGGCATATCGGGAGCGATAGGATTCTCTTCATTTGTGGAAAGATATCTTCCAAGTCGGGTTCCACAAAGGTTCTCTCGTAGAATCTCTTTTATCTTTTCTTCACGCTGCATTCTTTTCATACTCCATCAAAGCTCCGTATGCTGCCATCCCACGTAGAGTCAGGAAGTAGAGATAGCGACCGTTAGATCCCTTCTCCCTGTAGAACCAGCATCGCTGTGCATTCCGATTCGCTACACCCGGATGGTGTCGAGATCCCGTGGAGTCTGAAGCGAGTGTCCTGCTGTGGTACGGAGAGAGAAGGTAGGCGAACTTACCTCGACATACCCTCGAAAGAAGTATTGTCCTCCGGTCAAGAACTTTTACACCCTTGTAGCGATTACTATTCAGGTACCAGTCTTCTCCACCTGTCCAGAGTGTGTTGCTAGTCTCACTGCCATCGTAGTTCTGATATGTGAATCTTATCTTCGACTGCTTGATCTTCTTGCCGTCAAAGAGATGATCTGTAATCTCTCTCGAAGACGACGCGGGATTGTGATACAGGAACCTCAACATCCCGATGGATGGCTTTCCGTAACGGTCAAAGTTGTGTGTCATCGTCTCACCCTGAGAATTGCTTCTCCCATCTCGATCACATCATGTCGCCACGATCCGTCTGGATTCTTGTAGACCCATCGGAGATCCATGGAAGGGCAGAAGGTTGTAACTCGATCGGCATCGAGAGTGTTCTCTGCGATCATCTCAGCCTCGTCCTTGTAGGATTCGTTGAGCTCTGACCACCCACCGTCAAAGCAATCGGCGATATCGCCTGCGATATTACCCCACGTTTGGTGCATCGCCTGTTGAAGATCTTTGATCTGCTCAAGTGTGATACCGTATTTTACAATGATATCTACGAAAGAGAGATTTTCCTGAATGGTTCTATTCATAATGCCACGCTCAACATGTTGAGAGGAACATCCCAGTTTCGGTAGTCGCCGTCCACCTTGACGATAGCCTTCTTCCGCTTGACGCGAACGATGGTTCCCACGGTGTATCCCATACGACCGGACCAGCAAACCTTGTCTCCCGCCTTGAAGAGCCATCGCTTTCGAGCGGACTCACGATCACGTAGAGATTTCAGTTGATCGCACACAGCGAAATTGAGAGTTCGAAGCTCTGATTCAGAGAGTTCTCCGAGCTGGTTGAGGATTTCATTCATGATGTTTGCCTTTCCTTTGTTGGTATGTTTATTATACCATTGCTGAGCAGCTATTTGCATGCCAGAGGATCACTTGCGTTCATCCCATAGCAGAATAAGATAGAGTCCCACGATTGTGATCATCATCCACCAGAAAAAGATTACAGGGAGATTAAGCATTCAACTTACTGACCCTGCTTTTTAGAATCCAGCCGACTGTGCCATCGCTCCACAATACTTCGATAATGGGCTCCTTTCTGAAGGAGCTTCCCACCTGACTACTGTACGTGTCGAACTTAAGAATAGTTCCAACCGCCCTGGTGTCTTCGTCGGCGCAGAGAGAATATGGTAGAGAAGCCGTCAAGCAGTCCTCAGGTGTGAACCGAATAAGATCACCGATCTTCATTTACTACCTCCAGACGATAGTCATCCCACCATCCTCGCTTATTTAGTGCGGGCCACCAGATATAGAAGGACTTATGGTCCCGGTTGTCGAGCTGGACCATGTCAATAATCACTCCAATGTGCTGGGAACACAGCTCCCATGGATTGAACCATGAGCCCCCAGTGAATCTTACAAGATCACCGACCTTCATGCAGCACTCTCAATCTTCTTTAGAAATGTTGAACCTGTCAAGATAAGGCGACCATCATTGTAAAGCACTTCAAAGCGTCGCTCAACCACATCGCCACGCTCCCACCCGCCACCGCCACGGAGGATGGGAGTAAGCTCTTCAATAATCACTCCGTACTTATCATGCGGAACGTTGTGCACCAAATCACCGACCTTCACTTCGGCTCCTTCGCCATGTGTCGAAAGTAAAAGTAAGGATAGTAGTCGTCGGTGTGGTCAGTTCCAAACTCTAGCCAGACATGACCGTCCTCTCTGTCAATCAACTTCCATCCTACAACATATAGGGGAGTGTGTTTGATTATCACAACGCGTGCGACTGGAGCTTGAAAGAAGATGCTGCTATGCTCTGATGTATAGTCGATTGCACCCAGGTGAGACCTGTATCCATCATCGGGATCCTCAAGAATCTTAAAGACGACCCCGTCCACCTTGAATGTATGATCTGCGGTGTCTGCTCCATAGTAATCTACATCACCCCCTACGAGGCTGTCAAAATGAGCACGGACCATATTAAGTCTGCCCTCGGGAATCTCTCCGTAAAGTTCATCAAATCCGTACGATCTCATGCTCTCCTTTCCGGTTGAACAAAGTTCTTTCCAAGCGCAGTGAAGATCTCTTCCTCGGTGCCGCAACAAACGAGGTTTCCGCTATCCCTCTCAAAGAGGCCATATCGATTCAGTTTGAATCCCTTCCGCTTTGCCTTTGAGCGAAGTCTGAGTGCCCACATTCCAGAGCCTGTGGCATAGAGAAGCGTCGCTCCCAGGTACTCTGGTTCTGCGATCATGACATTGATCTGTGTGTCTTCGAAGAGATAAGTGCGTAGAGTGTCTCCTCCACTCACAAACTCTGCCCCCTCGACGAGCGGAGGGAAACATCCCACACTAACGATATCAATATCACCGACAACATCATTCTTTCTACGAAGAGATCCTGCTACAATACTCTTAACAGGAAGAAGATTCATGAACCTCTTCGCTGTCTGTGAAGCAGCATCAAATGTTTTATCGCTCTTTAGACTTGGCATGTCCCTCTCCTACTTGTTAAAAAGAACTGGAATCAGATTGAGTGTGTCATCCTTTCGGCTGACGAACTCCCACACAATACCTGTCTTCAGGTCTCGAATATACTCTCCGGCCTTAGCAGTGTCCTGGTCATCTGCGACAGTGACACGATTATAGAAAATCCTAACCTTCTCAAATCCCCAGTGTCGTGGAGACATGACTTCCATAAGTGATGTTTTGCTGGCCATGTTTTTTTCCTTGATACTATTATACCACAGTTGAATACAAATTGCATGCCGGACTTATTCGATGACGTCGAGTGCGTTCCTTCTCACCCATATTCGACGAGAATCTGGGAACATGATGAGCACCTCAATCCCTCGCTTATCTACAATGATAGCGGGCGTGGGCCATAGCCTCTGCATTCTAGGTAGGACAAGATGTCCCACATCTGGCTTAGTTCTCTTCTTCGCAGTCTCCAAAGAGAACCCCCCAGTCAAGATCACACAGACTGCCAATGTCACTGATGGGAACCCAATGAACACCCATCTCATTCATCACTCTTGCCCCCGTTATGTCATCCATAAAGTTCTCACAAACCTCCACAAGAAGAACAGGCTCCGGTGTCGTGGAACCAGAGGGATCGTAGTAAACTACCAAGTCACCTGGCTTCATCAATAACCTCGATATCTTTTGTCTCTATAGAAAAGTCAAACAGTTTGTTGAACTTATAGGGGAAGTAGACATGGACACTGTCATGGTGAGGAGTAGGTCGTTTCTTGTACTCTATAATGATTCCAAAGTAGGGATGGTCATCGCTGATAGTTCTCACCAAATCACCGACTTTCATTGAACTGTCTCAATCATGCGTGGAAGAATCCAGCTACATCTACCGTCTGCCCAAAGCACTAGATAGTTTGGGTCCGCTGTCGTCATAGCATGATGCCAGTCTACGATAACACCCATCATCCTGGATTCTGAGTTTAGGTTCTTTACCAAGTCACCGATCTTCACGAATAACCTTCAATCCAGACCGAGCAAGTCTTATAACTTCTCCTCGACCATACATAACGAGAGGATCTCCCTTCTTGATGCTACGTCTTCCGAAGTGATCAAATCCAATCAGCATTCCAACGATTCCCTTGTACCAGATATCAGATTCGCAGTTGCAGACCACAAGATCACCGGGTTTCATGTATCGTTTCCGTCATACATCTTTTCTTTACAAACCTTCAGAAATATTTTTCGCTCGAAAGATTTTCGATTACTGGACCACAGGACCTCGACGAATCGCCGATCTGGCTTATCAAGAGAGATTATCATTCCATCCTCATCTCGATACCTTTCATGCTCAGAGTCTCTGATCCTCACTAGATCACCGGTGGCATGAGGCCAATAGTGGCCTTTGAGACTCACAAAATCACCGGTCTTCATTGATTACCTTGCACCGAGCTGAGTATTCCCAACCAAGTCCATGCCTCCCCCATAATACGACATAGTCCATGTCCTGAGGATTTCCTCTGCTGTGACGATGATCACTTTCTTTCATCACGACAAGCCCGATCTGATTATGGAATATGTGATTCTCCCTAGCGGACTTTCTCATTATGAGATCACCGATTTTCATGGTAGTCTGCCACAATCCTAAGCGCACGAACGAGAAGGGTAGAATCTCCCCGGATGAGAACACCCAGAAGAAGCAGCTTCTCCTTCATGTAGAGGCGAGCAAAGCTACGATCATGTTTTGCGATACTATCAGAGTTACTGATTAGATCTGCAAGCTTCACAGTCTGTGCCTTAGCACACGCTCCTGCGAGGTGCTGCCTATCAATCTCCTTACGAACTCGGCGGTTCCCATCCTCAGGCTTGCTTCGATCAGTTAGCTGGTCCACCAGACTAGCGACTCGATCGCCAAAGCACCCCTGAATATCTTCAATGGTGACATCACAATCCTCAACTGTATCGTGGAGTAGAGCAGCAGCAAGAACCTCGGGGTCCTCACACACAGTCCGTACGATCTCCATCACCTCTATGGGATGAACGATGTAAGGCTCACCAGTGTACTTCCTGATCTGTCCCTCGTGGGCAGCAGTCGCAAACTCGGTGGCTCGTTGTACTAGATCTTCCATGTGACTTACCCCTGCTGTAACTTATGATATTATTATACCACACTTGAACTAAAAATGCATGCTAGCAGATCTTCGGGTTTGAATGTGATCAAACTCATAGTGTCCGTGTCCCCCAATGGGAACTGTTATTTTTCTACCCTGATCGATTAGGAGTGCGATGGGATTTCCACGAGCATCATGCTCTATTTTCACCACGAGGCACCATCGTCTGCCCTTCATGGTATTCCATACAACAAGATCACCTTTGCTCATCCTTAACCTTCTCTTCCTGCCTGCGTCTCATCTCCTCCTGGAGATCAATGAGTTCGTAGGGTTTGGCATTTCTCTTCGGCCACATACACTGTTCTCGATAAATGAGCCAGAGGGAAAATCCCAATAGCATTACCACCATTATTCCAGTCGATGCTAAGTCTGACATTCTTTAGACTCCTGCTGAATAACTTCGAGCTGGTCTGCATAAAACTCATCGATCTGAACACCCTCTGAGGGTGTCACAATCATAACTTCTGCGATCGCTGGAACAGTTATATCAAGAATGTCTAGAACTATTCCCATCCACTTCATGTGCTTGACCCTAACAAGGTCTCCTACTTCAGGCCAATCCCTGTTCCACGCTTCAATATTATGGAAGTCGGCTATCTCAGGTACGTTTTCCATGCTTGCCCAGCCTGATAAGACTGCAGTTTCTCCGATCAACGATATCTGTTTCACCATTGCCTAGCATCACGAGAAGCTGTACATCATTGACTGATTTTAGCACGACCCCATTGCTGGACTCCTCACCAAACCTCCACTGAATTAGATCACCCGTTCTCAGAAAGATTTTCGACATTCTCACTCTCATTTTGAAGTTTCTCAAATGCCACAACGAATTTATCTCTTACCCATTCGTATGTAGCCCTATCATTAGATGCACCAGCAAGAGCAACCATCGTTAGTAGTCTCTCAATCTCAGCTCGATCCATAGCGTTCCTCAAGATCCCTTGCATAGCTCTGAGCCTCACTCCTGCTGCACCCACTCACTACAGGTCTGGCTTCACCAAAGAAGACAATTCCCCTCTGCCCCTTCGGGAGATCACTCTTCCTAAAGACTGCCCAGCTATAGCTGTCGTCACCGTTGAACTTTCTAGTTGTGTACTGCTTCATCTCTTTTCCTCACTGTTTGGTTATCAGGTGATAACCATTGGTTATCAAGTAGCTCAAGGTCATGCCTCATCACCCATTCAATATGACCTTCCTCAGTCGGTGTGAGAGATTCATACAACACCCTATAGGGAGCACCGAATGCTTCCTCCCGCGGTCTAATCTTGAGAATCATTCCTTTCAATCCCAAGCCGCAATCATAAATGAGATCTCCAACAGAAAGATCTACATCCTCCTGATCAGACCTAAGCAAGCTTCCTCGCTCTCCCCATTTATACTGATTGCTATTGCCTTGCGCCATGTTACTATTATACCACAGTTGAATACTATTTGCATGCTTGAGGTTACTGGTTATGTATTACCTCAAGTCTTCGCTGACGGATAAGACCAATGATTCCATTCTGCCACATGACCCGTACCGACAGGATTGAATCGTCTGCCGTATCATAGGGATTCTCAACCACAACAACACCCCAAATCGCATTGACCTGTGAGCCCGTCACCAGTCGCTTTCCATCCTGGATCTTTACCAAATCACCTGTCTTCATCTACCCGTCCAATTGAATTGATCACGTCCAGCTCATAGAATGCAAATCGTCGAATACTTCCTTCAAGCATAATGTCCGCTCTCATTCCGTTATCTTCGATATCTATTGGGAGCGGGCAATATCGACCAGCGCGAACTACGAATCCGATCTTATTCCAAAGATCGCCAGCATCGCACTTGAAGTTTATGCGTACGACATCACCAATCTTCACCGATAACCTCCAGCTGATCTCTCCTAATCCAGAATAAGAGCTCATCTCCCATCATAATTTGAACTCGGACTCCAATCGCGTTCACAATCAATCCAGTATGTCCACTCAAACTAGAGTGAGGATATCCATCACGCATTCTAACAAGATGCCCTGGTTTAGGACAAACGCTCTTCACTACACAATCTCCAGCTCGTCCGAGTACATTTCCTCAATGTCGCCATTATTCCACATCACATCAAAGACACGACCCACCTCGGGTGGGCGCATCGGAGAATGATCGGTCAGGACAACACCGTGAAGACCCTCGACAGCATGCAGAAGGCCATTGAGAACTACAATCCGCTGTCTAACTCTAACAAGGTCACCGACCTTCATCACTACTCACAATATTGAGTTCTAAACTTCTTAGGTCCAAGACATCCATTCTTGATGTTTGTGATGTTCTTCCTTGAAAACTTCCTAAATGCTCTTCCCTCTTGGTAGAACCTTGGAAGCTTCTTTGCATATGCATTCCATACGAACGAGGGAATAAACTTTACTTCTTCTCCCTCCCACCCAAATGCGTAGAACTTGTTATCGCCGTTGAACTTCTTGACCTTTGATTCTGGAAACCTGGAGTCTTCACCCTTCAGGGTTACACACTCCACAAAGATGGGATCATACCTATCATCAACTGTGACAATGATATCTCCCCACGTCTGCTCCAGAACATTAAGTTGAATCTCACTGAGATGTGGGTCAATTATAGATAGCCAGCCACGAGTGGATCTTGCACTTGAGAACTCATCCTCGAGCTCATGCATAACCTCTTCTTGAAACTTCAATCCGCGTATTGCTCTTTCACTATTGGGATCAAATTTACCCATTATGTCCTCCTTGTATTTCTATTATACCACTGACGAATCTTCATTTGCATGCCGGCCTATCATTCTCATCACAGTAGTATCAGATCGAACTTCGACAATCCCATCATTAGACATCACATGACATATAAAGTATCCCTCACCCGAATAAAGGTCCTTGATGCTCGTTCTGAGAATAACACCTGTCATTTTTGTCGTCTCCCAGTCAGTTCCAAGATACCACTCCCACTCAACTAGATCACCGACTTTCATTGATTGCCTCTAATTTGTCACAGCTTATTAGATGGAGCTCTGTTGGAAGAAGAACTCTGGCAACCTCCGACATCGATCCAGCGCCAGGCTGTAGCTCAACGACAATTCCATGCACACCCTTGAATCTGAGCACAGTGCATTCTTTACTAACGCGGACCATGTCACCGACTTTCATTTGTAGTAGACCACGTAGAGGTTGTTGTCGGTCCCCCTGGATAGCCCGTCAGCGAATAGCACCAACCACACATTGCAGGGCGACCAGCGCGCCGGCGCCAGCTTCTCAACGATCACTCCAGCTTGATTTCGCTGGATATGCATTACCAAGTCACCTACTTTCATAGCACACCTCGGGTTGTGAATAAGAAGTCATCAAAGGATGCGCGCTGACCGTCCGGACCTAGAACTTCCCATCGAGTATCACTATAATCAGGTCTATAGAGAAGAAGAAGAGGTGAGCCTGCTTCCGCCCACCGTCCAATGGCGAGGCCCGGAATGCGTCGCCATCGCTTCACTGCCGGGTGTGACTTCCTAAGTCTCACAAAATCACCGGGCTTCATCTTCGATCTTTCCAATCAATCTCTCAAGGTACCACTGAGCCTTCTTGAGATCCTCAATGGGTTCGCTCTTGTGTCTGTGGCGAGCAACATACTTGATCACGTTTCCCTCGCAGAAGTTAAGGTCCCAATCCTCAATGGCATCGATCACCTCAATCTTTCCTTGATTGTAGTGAGATGGATGATTCACCTTTTCAGTGTTATCCTTCATTGTCAGGCTCTTCGTACCCGATTCCAGGAAAGTTCATGTCACCCCTCTTAATTGCCGCTCTCTCTGCTCGCTTGGCATCTAGATATTTGTTATGCTTCTGCTCTCGATCAGCACAATCCATGCAGATCAAGGCTACATCGAAGATAGACATTGTGTGTATTTGAGACGGAGCTCTACATCTCTGACAGTTCCCATCCCATTCTCTTAGCTGATTCATTATCCGCACATCGCCTTGCTCTTCCAGCATTCCCATGCTTCCTCAAGAGCCGCCACGAATTCCTCCGCCGTCATATTGGTAGCAGTACCTCCAGATCCTCCGAAGTGATTTCTCATCAATGCAGCGGGTGTAATGGGAAGTGGTCCATCAGTGGGAGATGCATTGATTGAAACGATCTCCCAGTTATCTGGACTGTCATTAGCGACACCATTTTGATTAGTCTCAGCAAGCACGTTCGTACTGTACACTACAATCTGAACATGACCAGCAGGAAGCTTATCACGTGAACCCGAGACTACAACCTTTGAAGGATCCTCGTCCTTCTGCCGCGCCTCAAACTTCCCAAAAAGAGGCCATCCCTCCTCAAGCTCAACAACTCCTGAGAAGAATCCTTCGGGAGGAACAGTCACGAGCCAGACACCATTTCGATAGCCTGTGATTCTAGTGTCCCAGTTCTCCCTAACAAGCTCAATGAGCTCCTCATAGGTTCCGTTAAAGTGAGAGAACCTACTGTTCACATGCTGACGGTAAACAAAGTTATTCGTGTAAAGATTCATCGGTGTCTTGTCGCCTCCACTGACGTGTGAAATCCCTCGATTGACCAGACCTGGGCTGCTGCCTCTTTTGCCTGGTCAATCGTATCAAAAAGAATGGCACGAGGGTTGTCCCAACCTTCAACCAACTCAACCCTGCCCGGAGGAGAACTGCGATAATCCTCCGGGTCAATAAGGGAGACAAAGTCCCTCGTGCCACCAATCCTAAGCTTGAAAGGTCCGAACTCTCGGTCCTCTTCATGCCAATAAACTCCTTCGAACTTCTTAAGCACTGGACACTCCAAGCATCTCAGGCTGAATAGCTCCAAAATCTTCCAAAGCAGTAATCATTTCCTTGTACGTCGAGACGTTTTGCTTTTCATCCTCAATCGTCTTGATAGAACGCTTAAGAGAACTTGCTACTCGTTCCATATTCTTGTTATTATAGTGAGCAAGAAGCTTGGGATCTGGGACGTTAACCAGGTTCGCCCTGACATAATCATCAACTTTGAACCCACATCCGGCCAGCATCGTCTTCGTGAGAAGAATTGCTGTCTCACTGCTACCGGCCATCACAAAAAGCCTGAGACCATAGGCAGCTCGACACTCCCAAATGCCTCTGGTGTTCTGTCGAATAAACGCATCATGTGCAGGCTGTAGGCGATCTCGAAGTCTATTCTCTCTACGAGAAACTGCCTTGCTTCCGATATCACTTCCCCATCGAGTCCTAAGATAGGATCGATAATTTCCCTGATCTGTCTCATGCCAAACACGTTGAAGAGTTTCAACATCATATCCGTAGTGTGGCCATGCCCTTCCATCGCGGAGAGGTGTTGTCATATTGACATATCCACTTCGCGTACTCGACCACTGGTGACCTCTTTTATAATCATCCTTTACTAGATTTCCTCGCGGACCCGTTGGATGAAGCTTGAGAAGGTCATCAATGATTGCATCGCGTCTCGTCGGACTAATAATGTGAACTTGGTTTGCCATAGTTTTTTCCTGTTTCCTTGGTTATATTATACCATTGTTGATGGCAGTTTTGCATGCCTATTGGTCATCTTGTTTTTCATCTTCAGCAGTTCCGTGAATGGCATTTGCCAGAAGATACCAGCATCGAGCAAGCTCTTGCTCCTGCTTTTCCTTCGTTAACGACGGACTTCTATAGCCCGCAAGGGCGTAGTATGCTTCTCGAATAATCTCTTTATCAGTCATTTATATCACCTATTCCCATACTGGATAACCTCTAAGTCTTTCATGAGCTCATTGCTCTTTCCGGCATCTGACCAGAGGATTTGCGCCCATAGTCCGTCACTGTCATCCGGCATCCATGAAGACCACGTCGGTCCGAGTGGCAATTTGCCAATGTGAAGAATAACTCCATGCATTGGGTATCCTCGCTTCATCTTTACGAGATCACCCACCTTCATGAACCACCTCGAGCTCTACAATAGGAATGCTAATTGTCCCCGCGCCCCCAACTGACCAACCGCCCAGCACGACAGCATGTGGTTCTGGGTCGACTTCATTCCAGTTAACCTTCTTTCCTTGAATACTAGTTCGCCAGACTTTCTTCTGAATCATCTCAATGACAATCCCTATACTGTTTGTTCCTCCTGCACAGGCAGGAATACTTCTAACAAGATCACCCACCTTCACACGATTCCCCGTTCCTGTAGAATCTTCACTGATTCATCGAAGGAATGTTCCTTCAGCAACTCAATTGCTCTAAGCTCTGCACCTCTCTCATCGACTCCTCTGTGGATGTGACCCACCTCGTGAGCCTCAATCGCGAGAACGTGTGCGTAGGTGAATCCCTGAGACATGATTCTGCTATCAACGACAATCATAGGTGTTGGAACGCCTTCTCCAAGTAGAGCGAAGCCAAGTGTTCCCCGCTTATCAGCGGCTTCAACAATCGCACCTTCGTCACCATCTTCAATCTCGAAGACAGTTACTCCTTTATCAAAGACACTCTCTCTAATCTTCATTCTTCCTACCCCTGAACTTCTCAATCACAGGGATTGCGAACATTATAATGACACATCCAAGCATCACGCCGAGTGTCATTCCATGCATTGCGGGATCAAGTGCTGCAGCAGCTCCGTCTGAAATAGCGTTGAAGCCAGTTGCTCCAATGACTGCTCCGAGTAGAGGGTTGGACTTCTTGCCGAGATTTTTGGCAACCCATCCCTCAATGTCGACACCAGCATACATTCCAGCAAGAACGACACCGTTATCAACTAAGCCAAATATGAGTCCGTCCACGTAATCTCCTTAGGGCGGGGTGCCTTATGTTACTATTATACCATTGTTGATGGCAGTTTTGCATGCGCCTATTCTAGCTTGTTGATCCCGCGGCTATTCATCATTTCACACCACCAGCGCTCAAATGCTTCTCGGGATTGACCGCCGATAACATTCTCAAGATTCTCATCTGAAAGTTCACCTGAGATGACTTTGAGCTTTTCTTTTCGACTAAGCTTCTTGAATTTTGCCTCAGCCTTTGATGCTGTTGATCGATCGCTGTAGTCAATCCAGTACACCAACTCAACTGGGCGTCGAGCCCTTGTGTACTTCGCTCCCTTCTTCGAGCCATTATGCTCGTCGAGTCGTCGAGTCACATCAGTCGTGATTCCTGTGTAGAGTGTTCCGTCTGAACATCTAACAACATACATGAACCACTCAGGCTTCATAGGCTCATCTCTTCCCATTCGCCTTCCCAATTTGTATATCTCACCTTTTTGATTCCTGCTTCACGGAGGTGACCGACACAAAGCGGGCATGGCCTAGCCATCGTTCTAGCATGATCGCACTTTCTAAATCGAATGACCTCAATCTCATCGCCAGGCTCTGCAAATCTGAGGACATTCATCTCTGCGTGCATGTGTGATGCAAACGATCCATCAGCGTATTGCCTCTTGAATCTTGGGTGAGTCTTATCGGTGTTCTCTCCGATTCTCACAACGCGACCATTCCTCCGAAGAATAGCTGCGAGATGGTAGGTTCTTCCGTTGCTAACGGCCAGAGACTTAGCCTCGTAGTACACTAGGCATCATGCCCCTCCTTTCCAAAAGATTCGGTCTGGAACCTTGTTCAAGAGTGTTCCTCCAAGATCCGCATACGTTGGCAGCGGAGGATTCCCTCGAAGATTCTCAACGGAGTCTGCGAATTGCTCCCTGTCTGCGGTGTCGAGCCACGGTGACCAGGAACCATCGCTGTCATACTTCAGGAACATATCTACATAGCTTGTTCCGTCGTATGCAATCTTATCCTTGAAATCACGGTTGAATGCCTCTATCACCTCTTCAGGCGTGGCTTTCAAGTCATACCACTCGTTAATGTTGTTAGTCCATGCCTCTACGGCTTTTTCAAAGGTAGTACCACATGGGTGTGCTGTCGTCATCTTATCTCCAAAGTGTCACGAAGGTTCCGAACTCTCTATCAAATGTGTGGAGTAGTCCCTCGTAATCTGTTAGTCGCATTTCCCTGAGGATGCACTCCCTCTTAAAGTCAGAGTGCCCAAGCTGAATGCTAAATCGATTAGCGTATGCCATGAGGACGAAAGCATTTCCCTCTGGGCCGCTGAGATCTATTTCGATTCCGCGGTTTTCTTTTTCTTCCTTGGGCTTTATCATGTTTATATTATACCATTGCTTGAACTTCTATTGCATGGGCTTGATGGTGAGCCGCCCGGGAATCGAACCCGGAACCTAAAGATTAAAAGTCTTTTGCTCTGCCTGTTGAGCTAACGGCCCAGAAAAAGAGGGTTACTACCCGGGAAGTCGGCCCGGAGGTCACCTCAAACAATATATAAAATCTCCCCGACCGGACATATACTTTCTCTTACCACTCTACTGGATCGTTTGCGATCTCTTTCACACTATCAAAAGGATCAACCCTTTGACTCTCACTTGCCTCTTTCACATTCACAGCCGGAGATCCCATCGAAGGAACTTCCATTGCTGATCGTCGAGCTCTATGCCTCTGCTCTCTTAACTCTCTTTCAGCATCACATACTGGAAAGTCACACTTATTCTCAAGACCCTGCTCCTTAATCAGATGAGTACACTCTCCGATCAAATTCATAATCTCCTGAGCGTCTGAGTAATTTACTCTAAGCGACATACTATTCCCAAACCCGATTGAAATCTTTCCAAGATTATCTACTCTTCCACTCACAACCATCATGGGATGAGACTCCCCTCGAAGAGTCCTTGAACTTACATGTGTGCTCTTATATTCAGCCATCATTAACTCCTAGTAATTCGACTTATATTCATTGACAAGTTCATTGATTCTTCCAGAGCCGCACAAAAACCTATGAATTGTGATAACTGAATCAACATCCCACTCAAGTGTAATCCTATTCCACCCATCAACAAGATCTTTAGCCGAGCAGTTATTCATAAACACTACTGCATCCTGAATCTCTTCTTTATCTGGCTTGTGATAGTTTTCCTTATTCTCTGTCATGTTTGTCTTACCTCATTTCCAATGATCACACCGACTCCATACTTTGACTCAAGTAGTTTCCGAGCGATGTGCTGATTAGGAGCCTGAATACTAACTTCAACATCTCCCCACTTCGTTCTAACTATTGCCTTCCACGTATGCGACATCATTTTCCTCAAATCACGATAGAGTCAAACTTTGCATCAGTTCGATCCAGCTCACCCTGAAGTTCTTCTCGAAACTCCTGGACTGTAATATCTCTATTTGAAAGTGCATTGAGAAGATTATTCATCTTCCGGCCATTAAGCTTGAACGTACTTGGGTTGATACCCTTGACGCCTGCATCTTCTACCATGATCTTTAAGACGCTGTATGGAGCGCCTGCAAGATTTGCAATGGTCATTAGAGCGACTTCAGCTGAGGTATATCCCAAACCATATCGCGTATTTCTGACGTTGTCTTTTGTTTTTACTTTCATTTTTACCTTCATTTTTTAATCATATCTCCCTGATACTGAATTGTATTATACATCTTTCACCTATGTGATACTGACTCTGCTAACTTCTGTGAATCCTCGTTCCCGAAGGGAGAGGAAGAAGATATGTCCGGCACCGCCAAATCTATTCTTCTCAGTCATAAGAACTCGGCAACCCATAAGATCGTCATCCTTCCTTTCCACATCAAGTGACATCATTGCATCAACCATATGCTTTAGAACATTGGCTCCTGCCATCTGTCCATTTTTTGTGACCTGTCCGATGATGATTGCATTACAAAAGTTCTCCTTGCAATAGTCTGTGATTTGAAGAAGAGATCTCTCTGCAGTCTTTGAGTTAGTCGTATGATCACCATACTTCCCGTCATTAAGCGTTTGAAGACTATCAACGATTAGAAAGAATGGCTTCTTGGGATCCTTAGCTCGAAGAGTATTACAATTCTCAAGCAACTGTGGAACCATTGTCTCCTGTCCTGCATTGAATCCGTGTCGTAGCTTGAGTCTCTCAACTGTCATCTTAAGCTGATATAGCGATTCCTCTGCGGTATTGAATAGAACATTAGCTCCATGACCCGTTAGACTGTTTGCCAGCTCTAACATCATCGTTGTCTTTCCTGCTCCTGGAGTTCCTGTGAAAAGAGTCACCATTGATGGTGTGAACCCCTTCCCTCCTAAAGCATCATCAAAGTATTCAACACCAGTCTTGATCCTCTTTCGAAGTTCATTAGGAACCTCTACTTCTAGAATATTGGTCCCAATTGGGATTTCGTCTACTTTTGTCTTGATTCGCATCTATTCTCCTTGGGTTAAATTGATGCTGTTATGAGCCATTGCTCGGGGGTCTGTCCATCGTGATTACGATGTCATTTCTGTGAGGCTTAAAGATAAGCTTCGTATTTGGAAGGAGGACCCAGCATCGCCTCTGGCGACTCGGTCCTGGGTCAGCTGCCTCTCCATCAGTAAGAATGATGTGACCATCAAAGTTCTGGAGATTTTCCCTCACATGCTTCTCAATTGGGTGGAAGCTTGTTCCTCCACTTCTTGTCCGTACTGGAGGAAGTGTCTGTCCTTTTCTCCACTCAAGAGAATTCTTCTCATCAACTGAGTAATCAAACGGAAACAGCGTGAACTTAGTAATCCTTCCGAGCTGGTTAAGAGCACCGAAGAATAGTTCTACTTCATCATTCCCTACTGAACCTGACTGATCCATGTAAATCGCCACAGACGCACTGTGACCTCGTCGGACACCTGGGTGGACATAGGGATACTTACGATTAACTCTCTTATGGGTCCTAGACTTGCTGGCTCTCTGACTCATTCCGCAGAAGTTCTGCAGAACTCGCTTCCAGTCCACTGCATCATTAACCATCCTGCGAAGTGTTTCACGAGTTGTAGAACTAACAGAGCCCCACTGACCGTTCCTATCACATCGCTTGACAGCTTCTGAAACAGCCTGCTTAATCTTTCCTTCTGCGATCTGCCGTTCTTCATCAGAGATGTTTCCCCATCCCTCATGATCATCACTGTGTCCGGGAAGTCCGCAGTTACATTCACCGCTGCAAGGTTCTCCCTTACCTCCTGGCTGGCAATTCCCATTACACTTACCAGACTTATTTTCCTCAATTGTTTCCTGAATATCCTTGTCTTGCTGCAGCTTGAGCATGTACCACTCAGATGCCTTTTCAAGAGGAAGGGATTCAATTAGGTCTGATACCTTCTTCCACTTTTCAAGTTGGGCAGGATCTGTAATCTTGCTAAGATCAAGAGGTCGTCCTGGACGAAGCCCTTCATCAGGCAGCTCTCTCTCTGAAATAAGACTATTGATTGCTAGGTCTGTTGCCCAGTTCCAAAGCATGTGAGGATCTTGTTTCCGACCCGTACAATGCTTGAAGATTAGGTGATACATCTCATGCTTAAGCAGCCCACGAACCTTCAGAGATTCCAGCTCCATAACGAAAACTGGATTCCAAAGAAGCATGAACTCTGCATCTCGGACCGTAACACCGGCCGTTGAGATTGACATAGACTTAATCTTAGTCACCTTCCTAAGAAGAGTGCTAAAGAATGGTTCATTTAGAAGAAGGTTTACAAGGTGGGGAGAGAGATCATACTCCTCAGCCTCACCCAAAAGCTTTTCAAGATCCTCCGGAGAAATATCTCCAGTCGGAAGATCAGTCGCTGTACTTTGTGCTTGTGCCATAGTTTGCCCCTTATACCTTTATTGTACCATCAATGATGGCACCTTTGCATGCAATGGACTCCGCCAATACATTTGTTAACAACTTCATTTATCTCTCCTCTTCCTAAAAGCGTGAGCGACCAAAGAGGGGTACCGGGATGCTTGGAGCAGGCCACAACCAAGAAAAGCCATTCTTCGCTCCATCCCGATTCCTTCCACCCTATTAGGTCCCCCCTCTTTGGTCTATAACTCTTTCTCACGCCTTCTCAGCAGCAGTCACCGTTTCCACCACCAGCATCCCAATGAACTTGTGAACTGCTCGGATGTTGGGGACATTATTCGTCTCAAGGATTGAGTTGAAGAAGCTAACGATCATCTCTCCAGAGAGATCCTTAATGAATGTGCAAGCGTTCTTTGCCTGAACCGGGGTCCACTCATTGACCTTGCAGTGATCAACCAGCTTCTCGATGATTGCGTTGTGCTTATCATTACCGAGCTTTTCAACCTTCTTCTTAACTTCCTTCCACTTATCAAGGATGTCATCGGCAGAAATCTGTGCATCGTAGTTCTGTACGAAATCACGGTATGCGATGGATGCCTCAACTCCAAGGAAGCCTGTGCTTAGAGCATAGAATCCCTCCGGAGGCTCGGTTCCTGCGATGTTAGCAGGTTGCCAGCCAATCGCTTTCAAGGCTACATCAAGCTTCTCATAGGACCGGGGAGTTGGGTAAATCTTTCCTGGCTCAATCTGACCAGTGTGTCGGAGATGTGCAGGATAGTGCCTGATGAAGTCAATTGAGACATCATCAATGTCATTGTCCTGTGCCCATTCGATCCAATCCTCTGTGGTTGGTTCAAGATCAACAGCCCAGAAGCGATCTAGCAATGCGGGATCCATCTCATTGACCTGGTATTCCGGTGAAGCGTTAACCGCACAGAAGATACGAGTCTCAGGGTGGAGCTTATTGCCATTCAGCTCACGATCCAGGACAAGCTGGAATGCGCACTGTTGAACTTCAATAGTGGCTCGGTTAATCTCATCGAGAAACAGTGTAACCGGTTCGCGACATGCACGGAGGATCCAGTCCACCGCACAGAATCGAGTGACACCGTCCACCAGTTCCGGTAGTCCGATGACATCTCCCTCAGTCATCTGAGCGAGTCGCCTGTCAATGAGGGGAAGTCCCACCTCTCCAGAGCCAGTCTTAATTGTTGACGAAATCTGTGACACAAGCTGTGACTTACCGATTCCGTGTGGTCCGCGAATCAAAACTGCCTGACTTGCAGGAAGATTTGATGCGACTGCGATAAAAGTTTTGATATCCATGTTTGCCATTTATGTTACCTTTCCTTGGTTGGTTACAATACTATTATACCATTGTTGATTAATCTTTTGCATGCTTAGCATCATCAGGATTTTCCTTTTTTTTCTCACCCTTTTGAACTATCACAATTTTCGCTGCCTTCTTCCACTTTCTTCCTGTGGTAGAGAGGCACTGATAAAAGCCTTGATCATTCGTTCCAATAATGATTGCACATTCTCCAGACTCATCCTCAACTAAATCACCCACCTTCAACGCCCATGTTCTCTTCGACCTTGGCTTTGTTGATTGAGCTGAATTCTCTTTTTGAACTTTCTGTGTTGTCTTACCGGATAGTGCTGACTTAACCTGTTTCTTATATCGCTTTGGAATAGCCATTTGTGAAACCTCCTACGTTCTATTATACATAATAGGCAGACAGTTTATTACGTACTAGGATATCCTTTAAACTCGTTTGTTTCTTCACTGATAATCCTTCTTACGTGAAAGATTGAAATAGAATCTATCTCATGCCACCCACCCTCTTCATCTTCGTCTTCTTCACAGGGAACTGCAACTGTAAGATACGTTGCCTGTCCCGGTGCTTCTTGATGAGATGGAGGTAGAATCATATCAATACGGGTCACGATTCCCGTACAGCCTTCGACACTACAGTAGAATTCGCGAAGCTCCTCTTCGTCACGAAGAGTATCTGCAAACTCTTTCATGTTGACTAAACGAACGAGATCACCCTTTCTAAGGATTGGATCTGCCGGCTGCCTATCACAAAGTCTAATCACGTCTCCCATCACTTTACCTCAGGAATGTAGATTTTTTGACCTTCCACTTTTCTCTCAGAGAAACTACCGTTGACTCTTGGAATAATTCCATGAACGTCTGCGGGATAGTTCTCATTAAACTCTGCACTCGATGCAGCACTATATGACTCAAAAAGAAGACCTCCGACTTCTCGAACTGTCTTTTCATTCATGCCATAGAGCGATCTCAGCTCAACTGCATTCTTAAAATCCTGCTTTCCAGCAACTACCCATCCACTATGTTGTACTAGTGTGTACATTATTACGACCAGTGAACCGCGACTACGGCTCCGTTATGTGGTTCATGGAAGATTCGTTCTGAGAATCCCATCCCTTGAAGAAATAGATTCACGTACTTGTCAACCTTGAACCACTTCTCACAATTATAAGACACATGATATTTTCCATCAAAGTGAAACTCATTGACATCAGATGCATTAGGGATTCCATTCTCGCAATAGATCTCAAGAATACCTTCATCAGAAACCCAACCTCCGGGTGCCTGACCGGCTAAGTGAACATCTTCCCCAAGTGCCCTAACAAGATCCTTGTCAATATCCTTGTCCCCGCAACCAAAGACCTCAAGAAGTCCCTGGCGATAAACCTTTCGAACTGTTGCCCTAGTAAGTCTCTTCATAGCGGACACTCCATGTTGTGGTCACCCTCATCAAAGAAGTATCCCTGGTCTGCTGAACTCTGTGATGGATTGTACTCCGTTGGTTTTCCTGCCTTCTCCCAGCACGCATTGTGATAGCAGCATGGCTCATTCGTGAACTCATGTCCATAGACCCCAAATGTCAATTCACGTTCATCAACTCGTCCGTATCCGTCGTAGCTTCCCTTCAGAATTCCGCCGTCACTCTCAATCACAACGACATCATTCATCCAGTCATTCTTGCGATTGGTTGCGTACTCGCTGAGCATGGGATGACCACACTCCTTACAGTCCCAACTAAATAGTCCCATTGTGATCCTCTGCTCGCTCAGCCTGGATACGATCAATAATTTGATTAACTTGCTCCAGAAGAGATTCTTTATTACCCCTTAGACCAAGATGACGTCGAGCCAGTGTGGTTCCCTGGGGGATCTTGTTTGACAAGCGAAAGCCACGGCATTGAGCCTGCAAAGCTTGACGAATAGTCAGAAGCTGATAGAAGTCGATTCCAGCGCCTGTCATGGAGACACCGCCAGGAGAATCTTCAACTCCTTCGTTGACTTCTTTTCCTGTTAGATTTTTAAGATTGCTCAATGTGTACCTTTCCTTTGTTTGGTATGTTTATTATACCATTGCTGAACAAGGGTTTGCATGCATTGCTATCTCTTATGATTATCTTGTGACCTGTTATATTGCCAGAGCGCAACTGCTAGTGCAGGATAAAGTGCACACCAGTAGAGAGATAATGAAATCACATCAACTGTCTTTGTGATGATCTTCTTTCCTGTTACCCTAATTCCCAACCTACATCTCCCAATAGTTCACGCCATTCTGCATAGATAAACTGCTCTGACTCGTCAGCAAAAATAAGAGATGACCTGTTGAACGAAGGCAAATCATTTCTCTTCTCTGCTTTCCTTTTCCGACGCTTGTCTTTTTTATTCTCCGAACCAGTCTTCGCCATTTCTACTTCCCCCATCATTAAAGATCTCAAGCTCTAGATCGCTGAACCATTCGACAATTCCCTCGAAGAGAACTTCGTAGCTATAGAAACCGTCGCTCATCTCGAGACAGTCAAGTATGATACCTTTCGTGTACCTCAAGCTTGGATTAGGGTTCGTGATAGAGACTGCATGACGACCTCTGGTACATAGCTCTCCAAGCCTAACAGTGACGAGATCACCGACCTTCATTGATTACCTCGATTGATTTTACATGATCGGGCAGGCAGACAAACTGTTCTTTGTCTTCATCTAGAAATACTTCATATCCGCGTTCTCGCCTTACATATGTTCCCACCTTAACGAGACCATCGTTCCAAGTAACACGTACTTTATCACCGGATTTCATTGATCACCTTTTCTAGAACGATGCCCTTCGTAAAACCTCCGCGCTCTTCCTCTTTGTCTTCAGCTTTATTCATCACATCACGGTGATGAATTCCGTGCACCTCAAAGATCGCATGGAGAACTTCCCACATATCTGCAGCTTCTTCAAGACAGGGGTTCTCGACGAATTCGTCAAGTTCTTCTCTCATCTTTTCATACAGCCGTTCTTGCAGTTCATCACCCTGAACGATATGGTACATACACGATTTCCCTGATTCTTCAATGATAGTCGGTATCAAGTCTCTAACTAGTTTCACTGATCACCTTAACTCTTTCCTCGTACTCTTCTTCAAGTGCTCCACCATTCCAGTAGATAACTGGATCACCGTCTGAGTCAAATCTCATTATAATTCCGCACACATGCTCGTCGTCCATATATTCTTTTCGTGCAACAAGATCACCGATCTTCACTTACGCACTCTAGAGTCGACATGGTCACTGTGATGACGCTACCACCCATGAAGTCCTCTCGCTTACCGCGTACCAGGTCACCGAGTTTCATGTTTACCGCCTAACATTTCATTATACCTTATTAGATGTGGCTTTTACATGCAGGATCATCTGCTCCAGTCGGGCTGAATAGAGATAACCTCGACATAGATAGAGTACCACGTCTTTATATTGCCATCCTGATCTATGACTTTAATTGATTCAGTTGGAAAGGCAGTGTTGTTTACCTCGAGAACTGTGGCGATCATTCCCGTGCTCTCCTCACCTCCGTCAAGATCACATCCTGTCGGATTATTTCTAATGACTAGGTCTCCGCGCTTCATTCACCACCATCACTCCTCCGAGTATTTTCTTGGCATTCCATACCGATCATCTTCTTTACCGGTATCATATCCTACCATATAGTCTACGTCATCTGGCATTAGAATTGTTCTTCCACTGTACCCGTCTTCATAGCCTTCTCTGTACTTTGTAAATGGCGACTTCTCATCGCTGTCTTGATCCTGCATTGTCAACCTCCATCTCACATTCAATACGTATTCTCTGATCTCGCTCAATAATCACATCACTGATATATTTTTCACGCCCGCACCATGGAATTGCTGCATTCATTCCATTTGCTATAACATGAATTTGACCAGTCCCCACATCCACGCGAGTGATCAGAGCAAAAGTCCCCCAGCACTCATGAAGATTTTGAAGCCTTACTACGTCACCGGCTTTCAACGACTACTCTTTTAAGATAGACATAGACAGTCTTTCCATCAGCATCTTGATACTCTATCTTCTCATCATGACTATGCGAGTCCTTTGTTACTTCAAAGGGTCCTTCTTCTATTGGTTCAACCCGCTTCATTGGCTTGACTGCACCTGTCTTTCTATCTCTACAAGTTACCTGAGTCACTTTTGTATATGTCTTATCAGGCTCTCTTCTAAAGGTTACTGCAATCTCATCATGAAGATCTGGACCTGCTCGATCAATACTCTTTCTAGACTTAAGCGACACTAATCACCTCAAAAAAATCCTTATCTCTTCTATCAATTTTTCCATCTGGCCACATGACAGACATAATGTGAGAGCCAGAAGAGACTACTGTACCGATATCTTCTGTGTAGTTAATCTCTGGATTTCTCTTAAGGTGCCAGAACATCTCATACTTCATCTTTACCAAGTCACCCACATTCACTTACCACCTCCAGGTCTTTTAATTCGAACCATTTGTAATTTTCTCTCCATCCTTCAAACCACACCCAACAATATCTCCCATCAACACTCATGATCAATCCGCGACCAAGCCTGCTGTGACGTTCATGTCGGGGCATTACAAGATCCCCCGCCTTCATGCAAGCACCAACTGGCTTCCAGTGAAGCACTGGACAGAATGATTGTGAAAGACCCAGTATATTGCAAGCTCAGGATTAGATTCTGCAAGATGAGTGTGCTTCGTCGTCATCTTAATCATCCCGACCTGCCCCTGCTGTGCGCAGCGACGAAACCTTACAAGATCACCAACATTGAAATACATCAGTAGCCTCCCCGATTTCTTCTCTTATCTATGAAGCCCTCATATTCAAGAAGAGCTATTGCGATTAGAGCGACTCCGATGAGTGCAGCTTCCCGAAGATGTCCGAGATCGGGCTTAACTGGCCTCATTGATCACCTGCAAGTGCCTTGATCCTACTCCGTGGAGCTCTCCATTCTGGTACAACACCAACCAGTCCCAGGTCATCGCTCCGAGCCCTCCAGGGCGGGGCTCGATCCAAGACTTCCCAACGATAACTCCGCTCATCCTCCAACCCGGATCATTAACCAAATCACCGACTTTCATTTGAGTTCTCCGCAAACTCTCCATCCATCGAAATAATAAACACTCCAGCCTCAATCATTCTTTTCTTCATCTATCTTCTCCATCTGTCCCGGGGGCCAAGTTGTGATTTTACCAGAAGATTCTAAAACATCGATCCAGCCGCACTCATGCTTATCATTAATAACGACACCATGGCGCGGTCGATGACGAACGCCGTTCGTCACCAATCTTACCAAGTCACCAATCTTAGGGTTATCCAGCTTTCTTCTCCCTCGCCGGACATTGACCAGTTAGCATTGCCATGGCGATAATAATTCCATTAGTGTCACCAAGTTTGCGAGCATACTCAAGCTGCTTAGCTACTTCTTTTCTCTCAGCTTGTGAAATTGCGTGTCTGATAAAACAATGGCAGGTCACTTCTTCCTCTTTTCATACTCTTCTTTGGCTTGTCCGCCGAGAGCTCCGATACTCCCCAAAAAAATCCCAACCACGACATTCATTTCTTTTTCTCCACAAGCGGCGGCAGATTGTCAAAGTCCACAGGCGGGAGCGGATGTAGTTCGATCTCTAGATCGTCATCATTCACCGGAACAGGGTTGCTGAACCAACCGCCAGGACCAGTGGGTGAGCCGATGGGCACCACTGGGCAGCTCCACACAGGATCATCCTTGTCTGGCCATCGCGGGTTATTTACCTTTGGTCGATGGCTCATGACTTCTTCTTCCTCTCTTCATAGGCTTCTTTGGCCTGGCCGCCAAGGGCTCCAATGTCCCCCAGCGCATCGAGAAGAGTTCTATCTCCTCGCTTGCTACCGGTAATCGTACGAGGTCCCACCCTCATCGCATCTGGAGCATTGGGCATGTGACCAGTCTTAAGATTCTTCTGGATCTCCTCGTCAGTATCACCATAGGGTGACCACCAACCTCCGCCCGGTTGTAGAATTTTACCATCAGGTCCCATTACACTCATTTTAGATTTCTCACAAGATGTGCTTCTGATCCTGCCCTCGTGCAGGTCTGATACACACCATGCCATTGACCTCGTCTATTCCACACATGAAAACCCTCTAGATTAAATCCAGCGGGTGATTTCCAAACCCCAAACCACACAATCGGTGATGGGTACACTGTCTTACACATTATTCTTTCTCCTTATTTATTACTTCAAGTAAAGCTTCTGCCATCATTTGAATTGATCCATCTGAATACATTACCTCGACAGCATGCTTAAATCCTGCGGGCATGCCCCTGTCAAGACCAGCAGGACCTCTTTTAATAGAAATCACAACTCCCCAATGAGACTCATCCTCTGGCTGTATCCGAGCGTGTCTCACTAGGTCTCCCGGCCTGATGTCACGTTTATCATTCATCTATCATTTCTAAAGCAAACAAACGTAGGAAACCGAAGTGATCCGTCAGGAGTGATTTCCTGGTACCTCACCTCAACTATTCTTCCCACAAAACTATCCTGATCTGCCCAGATCTTTTCACGAAGTTCATCTGAAAATCCTGAACCGACCTTAACGTCAACACCATTGAGGTTAACCCTGACTGATCCTAGCTTTCCAACGTGCTTCCCAGTCCCCTCTTCAAGAGATTCAATGGGTAGATCTACATCGTGGAATTCCTTCATTTTCATGACCTCATATCCTCGACCAAACTTATATGGAGCCTCAAGATCTTTGATCATCGCTCCCTCGTATCCCTCTTGTACGAACTCATCATGGAGAAATTTAATCTCATCATAATCAGCCTTCACCGGAAATCTCTCTACTGGTGAGATGATATTCATATCGACATCACTATCTGTAAGCTTATCAAGAAGAATCTCACCTCTATCATGGCACGACATCTTTGAAATTCCTGACTTCCACTCTTCTAGTGGAAGATAATCAAACACTGCCAGGTAAGTTCCCGATGTATTTACATCATCTTTTCTGTATGCCTGTCTCATGATTGCGACAAAGTCCTCTCCCATGAGCTCACCGTCATAGCAACCATCTCCCAGCTTCAAAAGCTCTTGTCCAATAGTGGAGTCAAAGTTAGAAATAAGCTTTCCGGACCGTGCAAAGAGAAGGGCCGTGCCATCCTGGACAACTGCAAAGCATCTAATGCCGTCCAGCTTTGCCTCGACACCAACATACTCCTTTCCTACGATTCTCTTCATCTCAAACTTCTGAGCGAGAGAAACTTCAAAGGTGGGAATTAGACCTGGGAAGATTTTGTTAACAGTCTTTGTAGAAGCCCCAATCGCAAGATGCTTCTTGAGAATCTTTCTCATTAGCTTCTCTTCTTCCTGGGTTGCTACACAAAAAGCATCACTCATCATTTGAATTGCAAAGTTTCCTGAATAGGTTCTACTTGCACAGAGATCTGCAACTTCAAAAAATGTCTGCCACCTGAGTGACTCTTCAAGGGCAACAAATCTATTCTTTGTTTTTGGAACCTTGACAATGTTGAATGGAGTGAACGAATCCATCCCATACTTCAATACTCTCTTCAGGAGCTCATTATCTGAATGCTCCTGAAGAAGTGCCTTTTTTGCGTTTGATCCGGCAGTTGACTTAATTTCTTCTAGAATTTCTGTTACAAGCATTGCTGCCTCCTTGGTAATACTATTATACCCTATGCGAAGATACTTTTACACGCTTGAACTAGCTGGAACTCTTCTTCACTCCAGACATCAAGTCCGGTATCAGAGCCGTCTGAACAAAGAACTTCAATCATGGTCTCATTAATTGAGGAACATATATCCTCATGTCCGGCATCATAGACGCTAACGATGAGGCCAGGGCAGACAGGTATCCAGTTACAGCGATCACTATGAAACTTCTTCCAATGTGATTTCATCTCAACTAGATCACCTACTTGCATGTCTTCACCTTGATGCTAACAGTCTGTTCAGCCTCAATAAGATAGCCATCGTATCTATACGTGAACTTTCGTGTAGTGTCCTCTGCCTGTGCTGATATAAGATTGGGTGTTCTTTCCATCTGAGCATGAACAATCTTAATCATATTTTCCGTGACTCCGACCTGGTTCATCTCTTTAGCGAATCTCAGCATTAGATCCTTATACTTTTCATCGTGCATTAATCACTCCTCTTCTAGCTCTACAGTCTTTGTTGGGCCGGAGTAGCATTGTGGAAATCCTCCCTTCGCAACTGCACGATCATACACACAAGGAGCGATAGTATCTGGATGCCTCCGACTCCATTCCTCACATGCCAGAACTCCTAGCTCATCAAGGATAGTACTTTTAAAGTCACATCTCGACTGAATTAGTTCGTTAATAGAGTCGTTGAGTTTTGAATCTGTCAACCCCTCAAAATACACTTGATAGCTTTCTTCATTCATTATTTCTTCCTTATAGTTGACTATTATTGGCTGCAGCGATTGCGACCATGCAAGTCATAAACCCTGTGAAAAACCAGATTAAGTTTAGAAAAGTCATTAACTTGTGCGACTCACAAGACCCTTCTGAGTTGCCAGCCACATCGGCAGCATGATGCTAAGAGTATCTCCAACCTTTGCCTCATTCAGCTCAGATGCTTGACTCATTGGAACCCACATCTCCACACCAGTTGTAGTTCTAACGAACGTTGCCTTTCCGCTACGTGATCGGCACTTTACTGTGGCAACAACTGGATAGCCGCTAGCTTGACGTTCTTCGTGCTCCATCTTTTTCCATGGCCCCATGTCAGGCTCAGGGTCAATTACTTCTACATGATCGGATTTTGGCCACCACTTCTGTCCGCGAGAGTCAACGATTAGAAGCTTGTGTGCTCCCCAGTCATTTGTCCAGGACTTCTTTACAAGCCCGACAATTCCTGTAGGAATTCTCTTCGCCTTCGGGCCACGGCCACTGCTCACAACCTTGACAACTTTCCCCAGAGATGGCGTAAATCTACGAGCCTCAGATTCAATTTCAAATCTAAGCTTGTTAATCTTGACATTCAGATCTTCCTGGATAGCAAGTTCATCTGAATTGTATTCAGGCTTCCAGCGAGATCCATTGTGGAATCCATCGTACTTATTATTCCTCGGCTCCAGCCCAGAAGCCTCTCTAGTCTCCTGTGTGCATCCATCAGCAGAGCATGCTGTGTGCTCGTGATAACATCCTGACATACTATCCATAGTATCCCAAGTCACCACCCAGCCTCTTCCTCTACATGAGGTACATCCGCTGTTGTTCTCAAATCTTTGAACAGCCTTCTCCTTAGCACTATCTTCAAGAGAACTTAGCTCTCGTGATAGCTTATTTAGAGATTCTTTAAGTTGATTGGTTTGATTAACAGCAGCCATATTTTCTCCTTGTATAATTATTATACCACAAAGAAAGGCAAATTGCATGCCAGTGGCTATGTTGTTGCGGCTCCGGCTGGACCAAATTCACTCTCTCCAGAGTAGACAGACTGGGGGCCTAGTGTGCTCTTTCTAGCCATGCACGACCATGAGTCTCCCACTTCCTGCTGGCATGAAACATCGTAGTCATCTGTTGATATCCCCTCTTTAGCAGCAAATATTCTCGCAGCCTGATCTCCATCTTTAATCTCACCGTGGTGCATACTATTGCTAGAAATATCTGAAGAGCTTACTCTACCCGTTATGTAGGGTCTGGAGGTTTCCGTCGGAAACTCGGTGGCCTGATTTGTAACAGGATTCTCTGACGACAGCTGAGTCTCAACTAGTCGAATCAGCTCCTCCCGTATAATCCCTCTAAGATGTTTTCTTGTGATCTTCATCTTATTTCCATCTTAAAGATCCTTGTGGGATTTTTCTTGCACCTGAAAAGGGTTCAGTCATGAATTCTTCTCTTTCCTCTTCACTTGGTTCATAAGATCCTGGACGAATTGTGTCAGCTGCATAGATAAGAATCTTAAACGCAGCATCCTCACCCCACCTACGATTGAGATCGCTCGCTAACGACTTTGCGAAGTGAGCAAGTTCATGTTCTCGACTGACATCTTCATATGTCTCCTTTATCACTCTTCTTAATTGTTTTCTTGTTATCTTCATTTTAAGCTAGTGCCTCTCCCACAGATCTTTTAAAGTCACCCAGAGCTCGAGATGTTGCGGTGGCAACGGCTTCAGCATCTTCAACCCCTAGCTTTGAAGCATTTGCTATTATGAACTGTTTGATTTTTATATCAGTTACTTTAGCAAGCCCCTGAGCTAACTTCTGAAGAACTGGTTGTGATAGCTTGGCTCCTCCGGCAAAAGCTCTTCCGGTTATCTGAAGAGCATCTCCAACAACTGGAACTGTTGACGCAAGAGCAAGGGCTGCGCCGAGGTAATTCTTTTTTAGAAGAGCTGAGGACATTAGACCGATTGCAATTGCGACGCTAACAGCGGTTCCGGGACCTGGGAAAAAATCGGCTACTGCAGCGAGACCCATCGCTCCCCACTCTAGAGAATTAATAGAAATTCCAGACGAGGGCCTTCTACTTCTCGAGCCGCTTCCAGACATGACTGACCCACCGTTCTCGTCGAGCACTAGTGCTGGATTCCTATTCATCTCTTCAAGAATAAGAGATCTTAGATCGTCACGTGATATCTGCATGACTATAAATAGGACTGAGCAGAACTAATTTTTATAATCATTCAGCTTCAATAATCTCAACAGCAACACCAGACTTTGCTGCAAGCTTGACGAGTGCCTCGGTAGTTCCTTCCCTATCTTCTGCAACAAAAGCATAAATTACGTCGGAACTATTTATGATCTTTTGATTTTGAGTCTTCTGTGCATTCTTCACTGTCCATGCTGCACAGTCTTCATGAGGTACATAAGGATAGAACTCAATTGTCTTTAATCCAAATTCTCGCGCTAACTCAATCGCCCACATGTCAATCCCATTTCTCCCACCTGAAACAACGGTCGTGTCCTTCGGAAGACTCTCAACTAAATCCTTAACAGTATCTCGATCTTTTCTACGATGGCTACCAACGATTCCAACTTTCATTTTCTCACCTGTGAAATGTTATTTTTGATCAAAGACTTTTTCTTCCTCATCGAGAATTTCCTCTTCATCTTCTTCAAGATCTCTCTCCCTAACCCACCTTTCCCAAGAAGTGTTATTTCTAATATTGAACTGTGGTGCGCCGCCGGAGCCTGCAAGTTGCTCTAAAATTATCGCTCTAAGCTTTTGTCTGGTTATAATCATGGCTGCCTTGTCATATCTATTCAACCAGGCGACAATTTGCTCAGATGACTCTAGAGATGGTCCTGTAATAAAAATGATGAACTATTCAACATCTCTTTCAGGATTCACCAGAAACTGTGTGGGGCAGCTCCAGATAAGCGCATGAATCATATTTTAATCCCCTCGCTTGGGAACAGATCCCTTTATCAGGGGAGGATGATCAAAGTCTGTATCACTCTCAGAAGCTTTATTTTCATCAGGGTAAAATATAGGATTTGTAGTAAAGACAACAGAGCCTGTAGGATCCTCACAGATTACATAGAGGTCTGGTCTGTAAAAATAATCTCCAGCTGGGATAAAATAAAATGTATTCATTGTCCACGGGTTTGTCTTCGATCTTGACTCACAGTGTGCCCTGTGTGTATTAGTTCCGGGAACTTGACGAGTGTGAAGATTTTTGCAGCCGTAGTAATCAATATTTATGAGTGTTCCATCTACACATGGACTTTGAGTTGATTCAAACTTTTTACCCGCAATCTGCAATGTTGCGCATCCAGAACACAAAATGATCAAGCTGAAAATCAAATTTCTCATGATCCATTATATATGGGTCTTTATGAAATGTTTCATGTCTATGAAAACTTTATTTTTTCAGCCTCATATATTCTCTTTCTAAGATTTGATGTTGACCAGCTGTGGCTTCGAGAATTAAAGTAGCATTCAATGTCAAGATCATGACCAGTAAACTTCTTTCCCTCCCAGTCTGCTCCGAGTATTCTAACATCGGGATTAATCTTCTTGAGAAGATTTATTAAATCCTCTTCTGTGTCGTACAATACAGTTTCATCCACATATCTTATTGACTTCACCATGATGATTCTTTCATCATATCCTTGAATAGGTCTATTCTTTTCAGGCCTATCTGTGCTTGGATCAGACTGAACACCGACAATCAGATGATCACATTGTGCTGTAGCCTCTTCTAGCATTAGCACATGACCTGTATGAAGAATATCGAATGCTCCACATGTGAACCCTATCTTGGGCTTCTTTTTAGTCCCCATCTACCACTTCTTTGGCTGGACTGATGTTGAACACTTGGGACACCGGTAGTTAGAGTAGTGACTCCAGTACTTTGAATAAGACTTGTGTCCGCAAAATCTACAATAATACTTCATTCAAATTACCCTCAAGTACTCTCGTTTAATATACGCGATCTCTCCAGTACTTGTACAGAGAATCTTTGCCATTCCGGGAGTAGGATTCCCCCAGCCAAGCCGGACTCTGCATCTTGCCCTCTCGACAACATACTTTCTATCTGCGTAAATAGTGACACCAACAGATTGAGGAGGCAGCTTACTTTCTCCAGCGGAATTCATACCCTTGCTTTCGGGACTGTCGTACCATTCTCTCTGCTCTTCGCCAGATGTGGGGCGTGATGCTCTAAAACAAACAGCCTCATTCAATGTAACTAGATCACCCTTTTTCATTCTTCTTCTCCGCGCTGTGTAATGACATAGTCTATGCCATCAATTTGAAAATCACTATCATCACTCCTTGACCATGAATATCCATCAAGAGTTGTGGACAGCGCGGAGAGATGAGGAAGCATAGCTATATACTCTGAGTAATACACTTGATCTGCCCAGGGAGATTCCATCTCAGAGATAATTTCATCTAATTCAATCTTTAGTCTAGAGATGTCCTTATGAATCTCCTCACTCTCATCTTCTTCGATCTTCTTTCGATATTTCTCAAGATCTACGATTTCGCCCACGCTTCACCTCCAAGAGCTCAATGGCCCTTATTCTACATAGACATGTCATACAGTCTACATTAATTCGCTTAACACTATATCTCCGGGGATTTTCTTTGTGAACCTGTGTGATCTCACAGTCTCCCCAGCTTCTATAGTTTACAAGCTTTACCCTATCTCCGACTTTAAACTTCTTGCTCATACTTGTTCCTGTAGTTGACCTTTCCTGTCTCATAATCAACGAGATACGTGTGTGATGCTCCGTACCAGTCATCCGCCCACGTCTCAGCAGTGATTTTTGAAGGATAGTCATCAGCTAGCAAGTTATCTGTTAGGTCTCCGCTTGAATCAAAAAATCTATATCCGCCAGACTGAGATGCCCTGAGAATTGCTACGGTCAGTCCACTCGTTGTAAACCTCTGAATAAACTTTTCAATAGCTGGCAACATATGATCTGGGTATCCATCGTAATGAACATACGTTCCATTGATTGACCCATCTCTATGCTTAACTCCGAGCTGTGCGTGTGTTCCCATTTTGGCTCCTTGCTTCTATTATACCACGGCTGTTTCATCTGTTGCATGGGTGCCGATCCGCTCCCAGTGACTCATCGCGGTCAACCTCATGACTCGTCTTTTGCCAGTCTTTGGATACATGATTGGTACAGCAGACGCGTACACTCCGGCAAACTCTCCCATGCCGTGACGCTCCATCTCCCAGTCCTGCTCCTCCATGAACCTCTTTGTGTAGGGGTCACTAGTAACGATTGCAATTTGTCCCCCAGGACTTTTGATCATATCACCTTTCTTCATTCTTCACACTCCTATTCTGGCGGCTCGCCGCACCTAAGTTCAAAAACATTATTCTCTTTAATGACATAAAACATGTCTCCCTCAGAGATTTCACATGGAAATATCCATACGGGCAAATCAGCCTGCGCTGTAACTCCCTGTGAATCACTAAGCTCTACATGAACTGAGCCCTCTTCAATCTGGTCAATGACTCCTAGCATGCACATCGCTGCTAGTAGACTATAGACACTATTCACTTTTATTCTCCTCTAATGAAAATTCTTTACTAAGATATTGTTCTGAGATATCAAGTATGTTACCATCAATCATCACAGTATACGTCTGATCATAAGAAATCTTTCCGTCAAACCTTGGACAGCTAACTATTATTCCCATCTTTCCGTACCACGGCGGTCTTAGAGTTCCTGACTTACTCATTAACATAACGATGTCACCTTGCTTCATTGATCACCTCTAGATCATCGCCGTCCACATCATACTCGCCATCTTTAAAAAGAACAGCAACGCTTCCACCAACCCAGAGGTGAGTGATAATACCGATTTTCTTGCCGCCTCTCGTGCGGAGACGGCTTACCACTAGATCGCCAACCTTCACTGAATAATCTCCAGTGTATCTTCCTTGAGGTTGACCGTGTTAACTCCAATGAGAATGTGCCAGCAGGGATACAATCCTCCGCCGCGGCCTGAGTATTCGCGGAATGGTATTGCCTTCTTTATGACAATACCTATCTTTCCTTCCCACCACCAGACTCTTTTATCTCCGTTGCTGGGTGTAACAACTAGATCACCGACTTTCACTGATCACCTCAAATGGTTCGTAGTTTAAACCGAGCCACCAAATCTCGTCGTAGTGAGATATCATTGTTTTTCCGTGAACCTTCCACATTATCCTTACCTCATCTATTGGCTTGTGAAATCCAGTGGATCCTGCTTCTACGATAATACCAGTCCAGTCCTCAACATACTCACGCGCGAGAGATGAAATGGATGTTCGGTGTTCCTTTGAAAACTTTACGACGTCACCGACTTTCATTCTTTTCCTCAAAGCATTTCTTACTGTATGCTACGTCATAAAGATTTGTGACCTTTTGCCTAAGCTTTTCCTCTGTCTTTTTCCAGATAGCAGTAGATGCCTCGAGTTCTGCATCAGTAATCACTCCAAGACTATGTCCCAGGATAATCTCTTCTATTCCTATCCCTATCATCTCGCGAAACTTCTGGATGTCTAAAATCTGAACGAAGTATTCCATGCACTTTTCTTCGTGCTTATTTTGCGCTATAGCCTGAGAGACATGAGCGCAAGAGATAAATAGAAAAGATGCTGCAACTAGAACTAGTGTTTTACGAATCATTGAGAATTTCTCCAACAATCCGCCACGGCTTGCGGCTCAAATGCATGCACATAGGAATCCCACTCGCTTGTGATTTTCCCATCATTCCACATGACTGTATACATGTAACGCTTTCCAGAGCATCCCTTGTTTAACAAGACGATGCCAGGGTTTGAATATCGATCATTAGCTGATTCAAATACCCGAGCCGACGCCCGAAAAGAAACAAGATCTCCAACACTAAACTTTTTCTGTACCATCAACTTCCTTTAGATCTTCCTCGCAAATCCTGTGTATTTCACCCCTTACAAGGATTTTCCACACAAAAGTCAAGTCTCCATGAAATCTTGTAGGCTCTACGTCTACAAGAAGGCCAACTAAATTTTCTATATCACGCGTGGGATACACGTCAAAATGTTCCTCAGAGCCAAACTTAACCCGTGCAAGTGCACCAATTGCCAGCATTTTATCCATTATACCACAGCTAGGCTATGTTTTGCATGCTAGCGCACGTAAACCCAGCGACCCTCCGCCCAATTCTATCTTAATCAATAGAATGTGTATAAAGCGATCTGTTATTTTTTCTTAACAGCGTCCATTGCCTCTCGGTTCTTAGCTCTTCTAAGCCTTCCCTTTCCGCCCTTGGGAGGTGCATATGACGCGCTTTCAAGAAGGCCACATCTAAATCCGTGGTTTATCTCATCTTGGACCAGGACGGCAGGACCTTGTGAATCATTAGGATAGAACCCATCTATCTTTCCAAATCCAATTACACCATTCGCTGTAGTGTACCATATCTTTTCTCCGAGCTTAAACCCACTAAGCTCAGAAATTACAGGCTTTTCTTCCTTGGCAGCTTGTTTTCTTTTTGTCCCTTTTCTCTTCTTGGGCTTTTTCGTCGCCATCAGTTCCAGCCGATTTCTTGAATTTCATCTTCGGGTACAAGAAGGAATCGATACGGTGCTCTAACAAGAGTTCTCACTCCTGAATCAGAGTCTCCTGGTATGGGAACTATCTCTGTCCCTCTAGAAATCATAACCATCTGCTTCAACTCGGGATCTAGAAACCATGCGTCTCCCGATCCACTAATCACATAATGGGGTAGATTTGAACCTTCAAAGACAGACTCAGAGAGTAACTCCTCTAAGATTCCTTCGACCTTATCTACTTCTTTATACATGATATAGACCTCCTATATTATAGGTATCATTTTCACGCCAAGTTGTAAAAAGTGGGATAGGGAGAACCAAGGATAGCTGAACAGCCTCCTCCCTACCCCGTGGCTGTTCAGCTTTAAGCGAACTCATCGCTCTTACCATGACCAACCCAATGTCACGCATTGATTTCTTTACTCTTTACCCTGAACCATCCCGGAGAATCTTTTCTATTGATGTGCTCTAGATGAATAAACTTATTACCCATCGGTTCAAGTATATCTCTATGAATCTTATCATAGCCCTCCATCTTGCTATCAAGCAATAGATCAGCACGAACTGTTAATTCACACGATTCAAAATACTCAACATCAAATTTTTCACATTGATATCTGTCGAGATAAACCGTTGCCCTGTCTGCCATTTGGAAACTCCTGTGTTAACCATTGATTATATTATACCACAAGCATTTCTAATTTACATGCTATTAGAACCCAGCTATTACAGAAATTGCTATCAGGCCGGGAAGCCGTTGCTTGACGTATACTCCCGAAAATAATGTGTCGGTTCTTCCGCCAACATATGAAAATGCTGCTTCAAGATTCTTACTGACGCTCGGATTAGATGCCATAGCCGGAGTGACGATTAAGAGCATCACTCCCGTTGAAGCCTTTCCTGCAGGTGCAGGGCATGGAGATGACTTAAGACATCCCTGATAAAGAATAGATCCAAGATCTTGCTTATTCACATCTCTTGCAACAGTGCTTCCAATAACCATTCTGCCTGTCGTGCTGAGAACTCTCTCAAGATCCTTTGAGTCAAAAGACTGAATTGGTGATGTCTCATCTGCAAGCTTCAAAACTTGCCAAAGTAGCTTTGCAAAGTTTCTGTTTGCGGAGGGATAGAGGTCAAGCATTCCCACCTTTCCTCTGAGCAACTGAAGCTGCTTCTCATTATCAATCATGATATGGGGTTGAAGAGCTACCTCAGAAAGAAGATGTTCATAATTTGAAGCTATTGTTGGATTAAGAAGTTCCTGTGCTGTGGGTCTAGTCACAACATACACAACCTGGCCAGCCGCCTCTACAGACCTGAGGTATCTATTAAATGCTCCATCTAGAATTCTTGATGCACTTCCAGTTCCTCCGCCGCCGCCGGCGAGAACAAACAGCCAGTCCACTTTTCCTATTCTAGTTCTAATAGCATCTTCAACTAAAGCGCTATTATTTTCTAAAACTTTCTTGCCAAGCTCAATGTCTTTTCCAACACCATCTGCTCCTGGAAGTAAGAGGAAATGTTCAGCTGAAACACCTTCTGGCTGGTCTTTAACTGTGGTATTTATTAGAAGCGTCTTATGGAATCCCAGATCTAAGAAAGCCTTGGCGAGCTTTCCACCGCCACCCCCTACTCCAAGAAACGCACATTTAATTGCAGATGCAGCAGAATTTTCAGGAAGCATTCTTTCATCTGCAGCAACGGGATCATCATCATATGCTTCAACAAAATCAAAGTCATCAAAGTCATCAAAGCCATCATCAGGTGTATCTTCAACGACTGGATGCGCAGGTTGCTCTTGTGGTGCCTCAGATGCGGGAGCAGGACTAGCTGGTGTAGATTCTGGCACTGGTGATTCTGGTGTCACTTCAGACTCTGCTTCAGGAATTTCAGGAGACGACATGTGCGATCCAAGCGTCGCGGGTTGCTGAACTCCCTCGACCTTCTTTCCAGCAGCATCTCTTACGACTTCTGCAGCAGCTTCTTTGTAAAAATTATCAGACATCTTTCCCTCATGTTTAGTTATTGATTTCACGCTGTCATCCGTATAGAAATAAGATTTCGGCATGCTTTTCATATTTTTAACTGTACTTGCCATTCTCTCATAATACTACATATTATGATCAATAGTAAACAGCGTTAGTGTATTACATTCCATTTGCAAGGTAAAACTTAACTAACTTGTCTATTGAGAGCTCCTGAGCATGACCGTCAAGAGCAGCCTTAAAAACTATCTCAACATCTCCCGTCTTGCAATATTCCTTTCGAGCTTTCTCCGCTTCTCCCGAATCTTCAAACACCACAACTCGAGTCTTTTCCATAGTGCTGCTTGTTTCAAAGTCGTTTAAGATTACAACTCCCTCGACATATAGATCTTCTGGGCTGGGATTTTCTTCTGCGTAATAGAACTGATTCACTTTCTTTAATATTCCTCAAAGTGTTACGGAACTATTCTAACACATATAGTGAAAGTGTTCATTAAGAAAGCATTCCAATTAAAGCACACGTACTAAATGAAAGAAGGAACAAAATACACCCAATAACCATTAAGAGCTCATAAAGAGAGATATTTCTCCACTCAAGCCAGTCTTTGAATTTTTTAATCATATAAATAGATATTCTAAAGCTTTGAAGAAGGAGAGATCTTCTGGAGTTTTTCAACCAGATCTACATTATTTTTAGCGGCGAAATAAGCGCAGGCGAATAAAGCGATAGTTATAAAAGTTCCTATCCAGTGATCAGCCCTCTTGAGAGCTTTAGAATTATCCTGTGTTCTAAACAAGTTCATAATATTTCTCCATTACATATTTAGATAAAGAAGGTAAGAAAGAGCCATTGCAGTTAAAATGAATAGCGCGTTTGTGATGATTAGAAGGTGGTATCTATTAGAAAATTTATTCCACCACGTGAGTGACCGTCTCCATAGAGAAGGCTTGCCTGCCTGAATAAAAAAATCTGACTCTAGATATTTTTCTTCTATGCTGTCTATTCTTCCTTTAAGCATTTCTACAACTTTGCTGCTTGCACTATGAGTGTCAAGAACAGCCTTGTGAAGAATTTTAATATTTGATTCAGCTGTCTCTATTCTCTTTGTCAGGCTTGCCTGGCCTTTTTCAACACTTGATTGAACCGATTCTGATGTATTCAGAAGCATGTTGGTGAGAGATGACATCTCATTTCGAGTGCTGTCTGCAAAATTATCTACCTGAAATCTACATTCTTCTATCTGAGTACGTAGATCTCTTTCACTCTTTTCCCACGGCCATTCTAGCATCTTATATTCCTTTTATCATATTACTGCTATATTAGTCTAATTTACAATCATCATAATAAATAGTCCTACTATTATTGCTGAATTGATAACTGACATTGCAAATGTAAAGCTAGCTAGATTAGAAAGTTTATCAACATCATGTAAGAGCTTTGCATACTCTTCTTCTCGAATGGCTACTAATCGATGTCTGGGTTTCATTTTGCACCTCTGGACATACATATCCCGGGCTCCAGACGAGAACCCGGGTACTAGACAAGTACCAGAGCTATTTAGTATCTATTGCTTCGAATGCCATTGCTGTTCCAGCTAGCACCCACAGAGCAAGACAGGCTGAAGCGCCCAATGTCTCGATCATGTTCTTTCCCTGATTATAAGATTAATTTTGACCACGCATAGCGTTTTCGTTTTTGAAGATATGTGTATTTTCTTTCATTCTGATAAGCCTCTCTCTCAAAAGGATTCTCAATATATGCAAGATTTCTATCAAAAGTTCTAATAAGCCCCATTAAATAAAAAACAGGATAAAGAATAGCGAACCCAATTATTCCGAGCTCTAGCCATTGTTGAAGGTGAATTGTCTCATGACGTCGAGTTGTTTTTGAAGCTTCTTCTCTGCAAAATACCCAGAAGACAAGTGATATTGCCCATATGTCAAATGGTGAGAATCGTGAAAGAAATACAGGAATCTTACTATTCTCTATAAACTTCGGCTCCCACGCACTTATTGATTTCATAATTCACCTCAAAAAAAAGTGAGACCCCTGTAACCCCGGGCCTCCCTGCGGATCAAATTATCTACTTATTATTTTTAGTAGACTGAACATGAACTCGGACTTCTTGTGCCGTAGTCTTTACTTTCTGCATAGCATTACGAACTCTAGTTCCAGCTGATGCATTTCCAGAACCATAAAATTTATCATAGTCTGTCTGTACTGACTCTAGCAGATTAATCATCTCATTCAACGTTGTCGGTGTAGTATCACTCATTTTTTTTCTCCCTTTAAGAAATGTGTGAGACCCCTGTAACCCCGGGCCTCCCTGCGGAAATACTCTAGTATTATCTACTTCTTCTGTACAAATGTATAAAGCTTCTCAGCTTCAACAAGTATTTCTTCAGTAGTGTAAGGTGCAACAGAACTACGCTGTCCCTCTGGCTTGAGATGTTCATTCTCAAACTGTCGGCTAACCTTATCGCATACGATTCCCATCGCCATGTGCAGCAACTCTTGTCGGAGCTGGTATCCGCTCTTATTCTTATCACTCATTTTACTCTCCTTTGTGTGTGTGTGTTATTGAGTGTGAGACACCTATTACAAAATTGAACCCGTGCCTCCCTGCGGTCATTTAAGTTTAACCCCTCCGGGCGTCATGTTAACCCTTTTTCGTCATATTAAATGAGCGTAACGCTCATTTAATACTAATAGATTTAGTCGTTTTCAGTTGTGGGGTTTGTCTCAGAATTGCTGTTATCAGTTCCAGATACTGAGCTTGTTGTTCCTGAGGTTGGCTCTGTTTCAGCCTCCACAGCAGGCGCCTCTTCAGCTGGTGTAACCTCTACTGATTCTGCCGGCTTAACAGTACATGTTGCATACGCCGTAGCTACAACAACAGCACCACCAACGACAGTGATGTGAACTTTCCACTTAGACCAAAGGTCTTTAATCCATTTCATATCTTATTCTCCTATGTGTTTAAAGACATTGAGAATATTTTACTGCCAATAGAAGAAGTGTTTAATTTTTTTTACCCATGTCCCAGAGACTATCAAACTCTTCTTGATAATCAGTGACAACATAGCTCAACCTGATAATCACAAAATTTTCTGAATTTCTTTTATCAGCATTTTTTGTCCAGTTAAACGATCCCGTGCCAACTGATCGACTATCACCTATCACAAATTTATTGTGCATTGATCCTCTCCAGTGATGACCGCTTATGATTACTGGAATCTTTGCCTCAATAAGCTTCTCATCATCTGAGTATTTTCCAGAGGCTTGAGTCTTATCTGTTATGATCCTAACAACTACTCCTCGCTGCTTAGCTCTTATTAGCGCGTCAGTTATTTTATCGTGAGTTATTGCGTATACTGCTACATCAAGTGTCTTTTCGCAGCGATCAATAAAACCAATTATAACTTTCGCAACTCCCCTTCCTGGGCTAAAATAGGTTGAAACATGTTGCATGTCAATATCTATAACCATGAGATCACTTTATAAACTGACTAAAGTCTTAGCTGTAATTGTTCTGATATTTTCTACGACTCTTATACACTCAAGCACTCCTACCCTGGCAGATGAAACAATCACGGCAAGCTGTTTTGACGAAGAGGACTTGGCAAGATATGACGAAAAGCATAGAGAGGTCATTAAGCTTAAAGCAAAACCGATTATCGGAGGATACTGGGAAGATCCGTTGCCGACAATAAGAGTATGTGCAGGGTCAGGAGTGACTGAGTCCAGGCTTAGTCAGGCAATAAACTATTGGAAGAAGCTTGGATATGATCTTAAAGACACACGATTTGAAAATAGAACATATACATGTATTAATAACGGTAACTTTGGAGAAATAACAATACTTCTATTTGAACAAGGGTTAATGACTGGAGATCACCTAGCAATAACCAGAACTCATAAGAGTTCTGAAACTCATGAGATACTGAAGGCTGAGATCTTTATCAACAGCTATGCTGCGAAAAAACCTCTAGTCTTGGAACATGAACTTGGACACGCGCTAGGCTGGCTTCACTTTAATGTCAGGCATCACATCATGAATGCAAGGTATCCTATGTGTGGGCACACATCTTCAGGACTTAATAGTCAGAGATACGAGTCAGAAGTTAGAAGGATTAAGGCTATGTATCCCTAGTATCCTTTCTTAATTAATCTCGCAAACTCAGGATCAGCTCTAGACGTCATAGGAGAGAATCCTCCTTTGGGTGTCTGGGCCATTCTAACAGCACCCGCAAAGCTTTCAGCTTGCTGCGGGCGTCGTCCCATTCCCTGGTGAGAGGGTAGCTGTTCAAAAGGATGCTCAAGAGCACTAGCATCAAGTTCATCTCTAACACGTTTCTCTTCAGCCTCTTCATCATCAATAAGCTGAGTCGCGTAGGAGCTGTCTCTCTGCATGTCCGTGTCGAATCCTGTGTCTAATTGATAATTAGGAGTCTCGAGATATTCTCTAGAAAGCCTATGATGCATGGCCTCTAGTTCGGGAATAGACATTTCCTTAAAATTCATCCATCTTGGACGAATACCGTTTACATACTTATAAAGATCGTAAATTGCTCCTGAGAGAGCTCCATGTAGCTCATCATCAGGAATTACTTCCCACCCTGACCTATCCTCTTCAGGGTCTACGCTGAGACGATCTTCAAGAGATTCTATTATGAGCTGTCTTAGATTTTGCCTTGTTAGTTTCATCTACTCACTCCTATGAAATACCTGATAGAATAGCTAACCTATCTCTATTGAATGATTCAGCGAGTGCTGGTTCAGCCTGAGGTGACCACTGAGCTGATGGTGGTATTGGCCCTGAGGTTGTGAAGATTTCTTGTTCCGCTGGTGCTACATCTTCTTCTGCCTCTGCTGAAGCTGCTACTTGTTCACCATCTTCCTTTTCGCCTTCTACCTCTTCTAGCTTTTTCTTGTGCTCGCTCTCCATATTCCCCAAAAGTGCCCACATCTGCTGATTAAATTTTTCATCTATTGTCGACTCATCGTCTTTCTCAAGATCAATGGTGCCAACTAGAGTTGATAAGGCAGCCAGAGTTCCAGCTCCGATACTGCCAGCACCTCCTAATAAACAGAGGGTCTCTATGAAGATTGCAATTGCGACGATTGCTCCAGCAATCGGTGTTGCAACCCCAAGACTTAATCCCTCAATGACGATGGCGAGATCGGTGAGGGCAAACACAGCCCCCTCGCACACGAGAAAGAATTTAATAAGTAGTTTAGTTAGAGCAATGAATGCTGGCTTAGAAGCTGAAGCCGCTTGCTTAAGATTAGTATAAAATGTGCTCACATCGGCTGAGGTTGTTACCTCTTTGACAGAAAAGAGCACCTTCATTAAGTGCTTTACTGTAGTATTTCCAATGATATCCTCTCTCATTGACTGAGGAAGACTTTCAAGAGCTGCATCTAAAAGACCCCAAAATGCCTGCGGAGTGAACCAAAGATTTAAGATTGGTGCGTTCATTATAACGCCCTTTATATCTCCCTTCAAGAGAGACATTATTATCCTTGCTGCAGCTGCTGGGGGGAATCCAGCTTGAATCAATGTCCACAGATGATATCTTACTGTCTTCTCTTCTACGTCCGCCTCTTCTGCCTCTTCTACCATCTCATCACTAACATCAACGTTCTGACCAGCTCCATTAGATATTGGAGGACCCGCTCCATTAGATACGGGCGGCGGGAGAGGGGGACCACTTGTTGGAGATGGTTGAGCTATATCTAGCTGCTCGTATAAGCCGTACTTTAGATATCTCGCCATCTCTACATGCAAGGCGGCATCAGCTAAATATCTTTTAGCTATTAGAGCGTTGGGATTATTTCTATTCTCCCTTAGCAGACGACACACCTCGGTGATGCATTTTTCAGCAGTCATAGATTCCTTTTGACTGTGCATCGCCTCTAGAGAGTCTTTAGCAGACTTCTTTGATTTAAAGCCCTTCCTCCAGACTCCGCCCTTCTTATTATTTAAGATATACCACGTTCCATCATCGTCTTCACGAACACAGCCGTCGGTGTCGTCGGCGCATCCTTGCTCAGTTAATCCCGATGTCCATGCATCTCGATCATGATAGCCTCGTGTATATTTTTCAGCGAGTTCTTCATTGATGATCTGCTGGAGTCGTCTTTTAGTAATTTTCATTGATCTGCTCTTCCTGGTAAGTTTAAAACTCGTGTTCCTCGTGTAAAGCCATTTCTTTGAAACCACCCCTCATTCATCTCAAGTGCATAAGGAGCTTCTCCCATAGAGTAAGTATTCTCTAAACAGTGCGGTTTCATTTTTTCTATGCTGTCAATAAACCCATTCTGATCTATGAATGCTATTGACAATGGAACATCTGTATTTTTCATCCAAAATGATCTTTGTGAAT
>Ga0208012_1000047_pt1 | contig 52774 bp, 33 predicted proteins | sample 15BtaG_FD_184090 | JGI IMG/M metagenome (GOLD analysis project Ga0208012, IMG submission 184090) | Marine viral communities from the Subarctic Pacific Ocean - 15B_ETSP_OMZ_AT15312_CsCl metaG (SPAdes) (version 2) | ecosystem: Environmental > Aquatic > Marine > Oceanic | place: Pacific Ocean... | reverse complement strand
ATTCTTCTTTACCCCCATATGCTTCAGTGCAACCACAAATTCTTTGGCATCTTTTGTTGTTTTGAATGTATAACCAGATGGGAAGAATTTTGCACCTCTAAGTTCTTCTAGGGGTTCTACTGATTCGTTTCTTTCCAGTTCAACTTCCTCTTCAACTTCTTCGCTGTCAATGCTGTCATCAGCCAACAAATCTTGAGAAATATTTAAGTTTTTATCTATGATAGATATGGCCAATCTTTCTTTCATTTCATTAGCAAACGCAGAAGAAAATTCTTCTTTATCGTTACCAATGATTGATGCTAACATATGGTCAATATTGCTCATCTTCTTGTCCTTCTTCTACTGGTGGCTGTTCTGCCAATTCTTTTTGAATTTCTACATCCATTTTTGTTATTTCTTCTTCTGTTTGGTGTAAGATATTTCTTCGCACCCAATCAACAGAGTAATACTTACCTATATATTCATCCGCTTGGCTTAACAATTCCATTCTATCTCTCATAATTTCCGATTCTTTGAGTTCCGAGAAATATGAATCTTTATTATATTCAAAATTCACATCAGCCTCAATTGACTTCCAATCGTCCTCAGACATAATACCTTTTAAAATTAATTGTGTCCTTAATAGTTGAAGGAACATATCAGTGAATCTCATTCGTATTTTATCAATAAACTTTTGAAATTTTACTTCATCTCTTGTAATTTCCGCAGAACGGCCCATATTGAATCCGTTTTCTGCTTCCATTCGCGAAATTGGAACATTCAAAGAACGATATACTTTCTTGAGTAAATAATCAACATCTTCCATTTCGCCAAGATTTTGTCCACCATCAAGTGTGGTGATTTCTGTTCCCCTGCCACCTTCTTTTCGTGGTAGCCAGAAATCTTCTAGCATGTGTAAATGGTCACGGCCGTCTGTGATTGCACCAGTCGTTCCATCATAAGTTACTTTATTTCTGTATCGGTTCATCAAACCTTTAAGGTATTGTTCTGCTTTTTGTTTTGGTAAGTTACCAACATCGATGTAGAATACTCTGCGTTCTGGGGCGCGAGAGATACGATATATAACCACCGCATCTTCAATTTGCCTAAGCATATTTAATGGTCTAATTGTTTTTTGCAGATAACCAACAATTCGTTTTGTGTTTGAATCTACAACACCAGAATGTGTATAACAAATAGAATCTGGTGCAATTTTGATGCCGGAAGACGGTGTTGGATTCATTGAATTCTTTGAGGTGTCTGTATAAACAAAAAATTCTTCCACACTCTTAATAAAAGGAACTTTATTTGTTCCCATATGTTTATGTTCTTTTTTAACTTTTTGAATTTTCTTAATATTTGTAGGATTAATCGGCCTAAGTTCTTTAATGCCTTTTTGTGGCACCTCTTTATCAATGATGATATGATAGTATAATTTACTATCAATATACCATCTTCTGAAAATATCATAAGAGGTTTTATGGAACTTGAGCAATTTCAGAATATTATCATATTCTGAATACATTTTAGTTTTGATATTATCAGACAAATCAACTCGTTCTAAGTCGAGTTTAATTGGTTTTCTATCTTGGTCTAAAATGATTGCTTCATTCACAATGTCTTCGATTGCTTGGTCTACTTCTGGGAATAGAGCCATACTACGAAACTGCTGAATGAGTTCATTTTCATCCTTAACAGAACCAGCGAAGTCCACTACTGTACCAAAGACTCCGCCGGAGTCTACTGTGAATGTTCCATCGTACGCGTCTGGAGCAACAAAGGATTTTTCGTTTGTTTTATTTATTGACTGGCCAGTTGCGTCAGTCGGTTTTTTCTTCCCTATCGAGAATCCGAAGATATCTATTGGCATAATATAATTTCCTTATAATGAAAGATTTGCTCTACCTTATATGTATAGTCATATATGTATAGTTCAAATTCATTTCAATCAGCAATCAGGAGTCAAGTAATCATACGCGAATGTTACAGTAAATTCTGCAATTGTGTCCGCGGAATCATATGACAATGCAATTTCACTGACATTTGTTGGCCAACAATTCTTCAAGGTCGTGCATCTCTTAGGATTCCCAGTCATGTCCAACTGTGCAACCACCCAATCTTGGTACACATCCGCGGATGGGTCTAGATTAACACCCACACCACCGCTTGTATAATCACCTTCAGGCGTATTGGTGACATGGTCACTGAAGTCATTATTCCAGTTATAAAAGTTATTATACATCTCTGTCTTTTCAAAACTATCATAAACGGTAAATGTCCACTCTTCGTATGTTCTGTCTCCAGGAATCTTTACAACTCTGCCTCGGAAAGGAACACGCATAATACCAACAGTAACTGCTGGCATCGATGTCGCACGAACAAGAAGGCCTGCGACTGAGGCATCGACTTGTTGCTTTCCACCAATGCTTCCAGATATTTGGTATCTGTTCGGGCGAGACCCGCCGTCAAATTGTCCTTTAAAAGTATCTACATTCATGTTGTTTGGCATTATTATCTTCCTTTGTATATTTCTCTATACTTGTGTATATTAAATTTAGCTATTTATTCCAAGCTGTCGTTGGTATTTTTATTGACAAATCTAATTCTAATAAAGTTAATAGATTTAGTCGGTTTGATGAAAATATCTGCAACAAAATTATTTGAATCTATGATGCTCGCAGTGTTGTTAGTTTCATCACATACTACCCTAAAATCATAAAGGCCTCGTCTTGCTTGTATAGATCGCAAGAACGGATCAACCGCATTCCTGAACGAACGTCTAGTATCTTCATCGTTCAGTTCAAAGAGTTTATCTCTTGCGGCCGCACCTATAGTTTTCTTTAGGTGAATAAACAACCGAGAAACATTAATTCTACTTAATGTGCTACTAGAACTTGCCAATGTCTTATCTCCAAAGAGTACTGTTCCTTCGCCTGGGAAGGTAACAACTGGGTTAAGTTTGAGGTCATACATTGTGTCCATTTCGGCATCTGTTGGATTGTCCTCAAGTCGCACAGTACCTAAAATTTGTCCTCGTTTAAATCCAGCGGGTGACCACCAAGGGTCTGCAACTGCATCTGTTCTTGCCATACACCCTGCAACATCCGCTGCGAGTGGTGTTTGAATTAAATCATCTAATGCATCTTCTCGAATTCCTTGATTAATTCCAAGGTGCTTTTTATATCCGTGTACCGAAACATTGAATTCGTCATTTGTTTGCGAACCGTGCGGTGCCGCAACACTTGCAAGCGTTGTCGGACAAACTGCAATACAGTCTTGTCTGAATGATGCAATATTCGATGTGTGAGAAACATGATCACCAGTCGCTGCAAATACCAAATCTAGTGGAATTTGCTTATCGTGGAATGCAGTTGCTGATGCTGTCAATGTGGCGGTATTTTCAACAGTTCCTGTGCCACCAACAATTAAAACCCCACCATATTGTAGATAGTTATGTGCTGCCCACCATTCGTCTTTCCATGCACCAGTTGGTCCTGAGGGCCATCGTGCAAAAGTACCACCCGCATACTTTGTACCTGCGGTTGCCTCACCACCTGCTGTATGAAAGAATGGCATTTCAGAATGTGAACCGCCATTGACAATACTTGCTTCTTTCCACCCATCGTGGCCTAAGGTTTCTGTACTGTTTAATCTTGCAATCCATTCATTTACTGATGAGATTGTCATTACACCAGTTTTATGTTCTGCTGTAGTTCCCAATGCGAATGCCAGTCCACCAAGACTAACCATACCCGCTCTTGTTAGTGAACCTGATTCCGAAAAGGGAATAACAAAACTTTGATCTTCTACTAATACTGTTATATTTGGTCTTGCCATTTGAGATGTTTCCTCTTATTAAGTCATTTTTATGCAATTATTAAAAAATGCAAATTTACATTTCTCTTATTTTTATTTTCATATTATGTATAAAATTACAACATTTCAGATAGGAAACCACCTATCGTCACCATCCCACTCGCCTCCTTCTGCTTCATCCATAACAAATCCAAATGGCAACAAATCATCTTCAATCTCTCTTATTTGATTTTCATATATTTGAGTTCTGACATCTACATTTGTCAAAGATTTAAAATAATCCTGTCTTGTCATCCATGCAAATAATACCAATGCCATCACCAAGTCATCTGTGTGTCCATCGTCTGCTTCAAATGAATTCTTTTTTGCAATAAATGTAATCAGTTCGTTAATGATATCCATATCTTCTATGATAAATTTGTCTTCTTCTATTAGACTTTTCAATAAAGAACACCCAAGTTTCTTCACCGGCATAGTAGTACGAACCCCCAACTGCGATTGTGACCTATTACCGCCAAATCCACCATTCATTACCTGGCCCGCACGACCCCTATATGTGGTCATCAATACATTTTCATATTCCAAATCTTGATGTAAAATGTCTGCAACTTGTCCACCAATGTCGTTAATTTCAATTAAAACTCCAGCGGTGTTGTATTTTGTTGCAACCGCACGAATGACGGTGGGATAAACCATAGGAGACACTGTATTATTTCTGTATCGTGCAACAAGTTTATATGGCATCTCAGTCGTATCCACCACAACAAATGCACTATAATCCTTTCCTTGCCCTCTTGCAGTATCCACTGTGATGAAATAGTCCCTGTCTTCTTTGGGTTCTTCGTAAATCCACAATCCATCAGCATCTTTGCTTTTCGGTGTTTCCCAATTCATTGTGCGAAGTTTTGCAGAAGAAATCAGAGTGTTTTGGCTGCCCAAGAAGTCGCAAATGAATTCTTGTTGGAATTGCTCTGCACTTGTATTGGCAATAGTTTCTTCTTTCCATTTTTCATCTCGTAATGGACCACCAGGATATTGCGGTACTTGATCCCAACTTACTTCAACTGGAATGTAATCGTTCTTGCCTGATTCTCCTGGTTTCTTTGTCGCACCCTTCCAATAATAATAGAACATATTCAAACCGTTGGGTGTTGAAATCATTATAACTTTTGTATCTTGGCCTGCACTGATAGTAGGATAAACAGAATTGAAGAATTCTTCAGCAATATTGGTAGGAACATGTGCGAATTCATCAAGTAAAATTGCATTATATGAACCACCACGAATCGCACTGGATGATGTAGATGATGCAATAATCTTTGAACCATTTTCAAGTTTTACTGATGCTTTGTTCCATTCTACAATCCCCTGTTGCAACCAAAGTGGCAAATATTCGTATGTGAGTTGTAATCTACTGAGAATGTCTTTAGCAACCGACTGCTTGTTTGCAAGGATAGCAACATTCATATTCTGATTAAACATAATATAGTGTAGCATGTATGCAACCATCGTAGTGGACTTACCTGACTGCCTAGGGAGTTTTGCAATGGTGAATCTGTTGTCATGCACTGTTTGTACCATGTCTTCTTGAAAGTCATACAACTTAAAAGGAACAAGACCTTCGTCCAATGAAACGACCTTGATATACTTCTCAATAAAGTAAACAGGGTCTTTGGCACATTTCATATATTCAATCACCTGTTCTTCGGTGAATTCTACATTTATCCCTGCCTCTTTTAGGTTTTTATTTCCTAAATAACCTTTTGATTTATTTGTCATCTACAATCTCTGTATCAATAATATCCCCAGTCATTGCTTTCGTTCTGCTTCGTTCTTGATTTATTAAGTCTTGCAAATCACTAGTAGAACCAACATAGATTGATTGGTTCGTGGTATTATTGATGTTGACTTCTTCTTTATTGATTTCTTTTACTTTCTTGTGTAAATCAATGAGGTCTTTGTTTACATCAGCAACAGTTTTAATCATTTGCGCGGCAACTTCATAAGCACGGGGTGCATCACCCTGCGTTGCTACATTTAGAATCCCATCAATGGCTTCTTCACCTTGCTTGATGAGTTCTTTCATGTTCTTGCGAACCAACCAATAGTCTTTTTCGCTGTCAACGGCATCGACATCTATTTCTCGTATATGTGATGGTTTTTCGATTTCTTTGGTTTCTTCTGTTTTAAATTCTATACCTAATGCTTCTGATAATTTTTCGTCTATCGACTTTTTATCACTCATAATAATACTCACCATAAATTTGATTACCGGCCGTATAACCTTCTCCAGTATAACCGCCAGTAATTCCTATTCTTAAATCATGATCTTCGCCAGTAACAGGGTAGTTGAATTTCTCCGCACTGCCAAAAATATCAATTTCAGATTGAAGAATAATCTTTCCTGTCTTGACTGGACCATACATATATGTCTTTGCACTGAATTGAAATGAAGATGTAAGGTTTCGTCTAGTATCAAACGCACCTTCATAATCTTCTTCAGTGGTCACGCCATTCAACACAAATGGCACATCAACTTTCTTATTAATATCATTTACATTAAACGACACAACAAATTCTGGACTAAAATAAGGCAAAATCTGTTCGATAATTTGTAAATTGTCGTCTTGATTTCTAGTAAACGCATAGAGTCCGAAGGATACGATGTATGGGACTTCGTTGTAGTTATATGAATAACTTAGCCCATCAGCACTAATTGCTTTTCTTTTTCTAAGTTTATTTGTTTTTCTTGCAGGATCATATGCAAAACCAGTAATTTCAAACCCGATCCGCGGCAAAGTAATTTGTACTTTTGAAGTATCTGATATACTGCTACTTTCTTGAATCCTTCTTATAAACTTTTCTTTTGGCCCATATGATAAAGGAACACGAATAGTTTCTTTAGTTGTTCCATCTGGATTTTTTCTAACAACCCGAATATCATTGAACAAAGAACCGAATCCAATTACTAATTTTCTAATTGCTTCGTTATAAAACTGTGTAAACATAAATTAATAATTTCCTTCTGAAAAAGGATCCGTTTCTGTAAAGTCAAAGATATCGTCTTGGTCTCGGAGCAATTCAAAATCTTCATTATCTCCGCCCGGTGCATCGTCTTGGGGTTCATGCGGAATAATCACAGTAGTTGTTGTGGAACTGTCGAGTTCATACTCTGCACCAGACACCGCACCTTTAACAGTTTCATTGCCTGCAGTTGAAAGTGTTCCAACAATATTTGTAACTGTTAATTTAGTTGCAGTTGCATCCCAATCTGTAACTACCGCCGTTGCAGTTGCATCCGCAAGTGCCGCGGCAGTTGAACCAAGAACTTGGAATATCGTTTCACCCTCAAAGTAATTGATATAAGTATCGGTGCTTATTCTTGTCCCCATGGCCAATTCAATAGCAAAGTATTTTCGTTCGTCTTCAACCTTATCAATTTCACTGTAACCAGTATCAATAACTTCTTGACTATATGTGAATACTTCACATGAGAGTTTATATGTAAAGAGTTTACCCAAAGAATAGAATGGATTTTCGTGTTCTACAAAATTGATTTCAAATACTGTATTGCTGAGCGGGAAGAAAATCAAATCACCTTCTTTTGGTCGTGTGATATTTTCATAAGAGCCAACTGCTTCATCGAATCGTTTTCTAGAAACAACCAATTCCATCCTATCTTTTATTTGAATGCCAAATTTTGCAAGTACATCACCTTCACCTTCAAAACCATCCACAGATTGAATATACATTTCAATTTCATAACCATCATCAAATTTTGAAGTTGTATCTTCTCCAAATAATTTATCTTCGTCAACAAGTGTTCTGGGAATATAGACCATATCCCTTCCCATCGTTTGAATCATTTCGATGGTTAGGTCTTCTACCATATCCTGTTCACCAGCGTAGTCTTTGAAATAGGGATTGCGAGCCATGTATTATCCTGTCATAAAGTCGATTGGGTATTCGTATGTTAGTCTTAACTCTTCTTCAAGCTTCTCAATCTCCTGAACTGCCTCTTGTGAGATTTCTCCGCCACGAAGTTGAACTCCACCCGGCAATTGAACCCCTTCAAACTTTGACATATTTGCACCCCATTGTTTTTTAATGAGCGAGGTTAAGTATTTCTTCAACCAAATATCATTGAATACCTCAGAGAATTGTGAAGCTTCAATTTTTACATATGCTTCTATTAGGAAATATTTTCCTTCAATAATATCATTAGTCCAATCTCCGTCAATATTTAATTTATTTGTTATTTTATTAAAACGAATATGTTTTTCTGGATTAAAGAAATCTTGAATCATGTTGATGTATCGTTTAGTGGAATCATATCTTGCTAAACCCATACTAGAATTCATTCCAAGCCCACGATTTATCCCAAAATAATCCATCAATGCCATTTGATATCTAACATCAAACATATTAATATTTGCAAATTCACCAAATTGATGTATCTTTACTACATTTAAAATGTCTTTGCCGGTAATTCTACTTCCTGTCGCACCAATTGGTTGTCCGATAGATTCGACATCAATATATTTTCTCGATTTATCAGTTGCGGTAATTTTATATACAAATAGTTCTTTTTCAGCACCATCTGAGTGGTATTCCGAAAAAAGTTCTAATGCTTCGTCTAATCGGTCTTCGCACTGTTGTCTATCTACATTGATATCTACAACAGGTGCGCCCAATTTTCGCAACGAATAATCAATTATATCATCTCTAGATGCTGGTTTTGCCATTAAAAACTCCTATATCTCTACAATATGTATAAATATATAGGAGTGGGGAAGCAACAAACATTATTCTTCTGGGTTTTCTGGCGGTTGTTCTTGCTTCCCTACGGCAACATCTAAACCCTGCATTGCATCATAATCTATGTTTTCAATGTAGTATTTTCGTGTTACTGGTTCTTCCGATTCATCTGAAGTGCTTATTGTATAATCAGTAAATCCTGGCATTTGTAGAGGACATGCAAGTTTAGGATAATCTAATTTTCCATATTCATCTGCATTTGCAACCAAAAAGGTTTGCTTCCTATCACCACACCCACACCCACCGCAAATGTGTTTAGTATTATCTACAGCACTTTGGTGTAAATATTCGCAAGGCGGCAATTCCCCACCAATACTTTCATTACCAAAACAACTTAATACTCTTAATTGTTTAATTGCTTTATTAATTTTATTATTGTTGAGGTTTCTTGATGCTAGTGCAACAGCGAAACTTTGCACCATACTAAATGCTTTTTTAATTCCTCGTTGGTTTGGATCCAGTGGTGTTTTTCTAAAATTTGGTTTATCTGTCATAATATCTCCATAATAAAGTTTATTAAATTATACACTATAATAGGTATATTGTCAAATAAAAAATTATACAATTCTTACTAAAAGAGCCAATCGTATTCTATGTGTTTTGTCAAGTTCAGAGGCAAATATAATATCTGATGCCCATATGCTTGTGTTTAATGATTCTATGTTGGTATTTTCTCTTTTATGTGCATACGCAAGAGGTTTGGTGGATGTTGTTCCCTCGACAAGTGTAGATGACCAATATGTTCCTTTCATTTCGTGAAATACGCCGGATGAGCCCCTAGTAATATCGAGATTCTTAACATCAACCGAATCATAAGCATTCACATTAAATTCTTCACTCCATATCTCCCCATCATTTCTTTTTTGGGTTTTTGTCATCATAAATGCCAATAAGGTTTTACTTGGCACTACCCAGTTAAATCCTTTACCTATTCCATTGGTAGAAAAACTATTTCTAATTCGTTCAAACAAATTTAATGGTAATTTCATATTCCATGCACTATCTGACTTTGATTTTTTTCTTTTATTAATCTTTAACGAGGCCATACTACCTTCGTGTAAGGGACTTATACCATAATCAGTTTCTGGGATAATAACTGCATATTGGTTCTTGGTAAACGATTTAAAATCATTATTTTCTTCTTCTATAATTGCAGACGATTTAACGATACCAGTTTTTGAACGCCCCAGAACTTCAATATCAGAATGAACTCCACTTCCGTTAAATATTCCAGCATATCTGCCTGCAATTCTATACTCTCCTTCTTGCCAAGAATCTATAATACTTCTAGAAATTGTTCCATCTTTTAGAAAGGTTTTTATCATATCAATTTCTTCAGTGTGGCCGCAATTATAAGGAGAACCACCTTCCTGCAATCCCATAAAGTATCCATGACAAAATTCTATAGAAGATAATTTACAACTGTATTCATTTCGATTAATATTTTCAACACATGCAGACACAATACCCAATCCGGCCTGTTTCATTGTTTGATTATATCTTTTAATAAAATTTTCTTCGGAATTAATTGTATTGTTTTGTATTAACATATTATCAAACCTACTTTCTTGGCCACTCCCTCCCTGTGCTTCAGCGGTTTGCTGATTCTCATCACTACAATCCATAGCATTCTCTGGATTAACTGGATCATCACATGCCAGGCCTCCTCCATCTGCACCGATGCCGTATACATTATAATATCCCACACAATTATTACAATCCCCTATACAATTACATTCATTAAAATCTGCACATTGTTGGCCATTGCACACATTTCTACAATCTGCATAATTACCATCACCTATATGCACACAACAACTATTAGGATACCTAACATCCCACTTAGTGAGTACATCATGGGGCGAAATTCCTGGTGCCTGCGCGGCACCATTCGTACAAAAATTATAAACTCTTTCAACATTATAGTCGAAGATATCACCGCCTGTAAAGGCATCACATTCCTCTGGTGACCATATCCCACCTATATCATTACATTGACATTGTGTTAGTTCTTTTAATCCGCCCACATATTCAGGAATCCAATTGTCATTAATAGAATTTAAATAATCATCATGATTATCAAGATTACTACACGAACAACAACATCCCGTATCAGACAATGGTGGGCATTCAATATCTCCAAGATTTTCTGCATATTGCCAATACCCATTACTATCAATACAATCATAAAACGATATTAGTGTTTCCGACTTTGTTCCATCGGGTAAACAACAAACACCAAATCCAGAAAATATATCGTCTTTAATATCAACGGCCGTTCTTATTCTAGATCTAAATTGAATACTCATATACTATATATCATTCCATACATAACGGATAGGGGCAATTCAAGCGACAATCCATCAATATACAGTCCCCATTAGGCAATTGAACATTTGTGTATTGTTGTTCACCCGGATCGAGCATTTCAATTTCATAGTTGTTTGCTCTTTTGTTGTTATAATAGGGTTTAACTCCGTTTGGATGTAATTTCAATCGATTCATTGAGGATCTTTCTTCTTGACTCGAACAAGATACACACCCACCACTACTACATATTCCTGTAGTGCAAGTTGTGCCGACTCCTTTATATGTTCCACCCACACTTCCGCATTCTGATTCTGTATAGACACCAATGCAATTGTTTCCAACACAACAAGCACCAACATCTTCAGCACACAGGTCAACAGTGCAAGTTGTGCCATATCCTTTATATATTCCACCCTGATTTATGCAGTCCGTTTGGGATGTCTGACCCGGGGGGCAGAAAGTTCCAAAGCAACACGCACCCTGATTACAAGGTAATGTGTCGCCGCATTCTGCACTCGACACCCAATGTGTTCCACCCTGATTCACCATACAGTTGTACTCTGTATACTCGCCGAGGCAAGTTAATTCTCCATCGCAACACGCGCCAATAATATTTGGGCATCGATTATCAGCAAAACACTCAACAAAATTTCCTTTATATGTTCCATATTGATTTTCACAATCATATTGCGTTTCTTGGCCACAACTATCGCCTAGATAACAACAAGCGCCTTCGACTTCAGGGTCAGGACATGCCCACGGATTATAGCAAGAACTTCCATCGTCACGATAAATTCCATTCAACTCCTGGCAAACATCTGAGGAAGTCTGCCAACATTCCACCACCTCCTCGCACACTAAGTCTGCACACACCGTGCTATCTCCTTGGAATTGTCCACCTATATTGTTGCATGAGGCAAAATCAAGATTGGCGCAACCAAAGGAAGGGTGGCAACACGCACCGTAGCACCCGTCACAACCTTCAACATCTGGATATGTGGGAACACAACAACCACCAACTTCTGGTATACCTAATTGATTCCTTGTCAGTATTCTATCTGATAAATCTATTGCGTATGATGTGCCATTATCAATATCATACTGTTCTATGATGGGTAAGACATAATCTTGTACCATATTTGTAAAATTGCGTGATTCCCAAAGACCTAAGAAAATAGGAGAATCTCCAGTAATGTTTGGATTGTATGTAAAGAATGGTGTCGATGACTCTCCCTGCGTCATATAAAAGGTGGCCATATCTTCTCTTATTGCGAGTTGCCTGTCTATTAAGTATTGGAGACTATTAGATCCAGAGGAGTTATCACAGTACCGATGACCTACTTTAAAGTCCGTCTTCCTTGGATAGAACCCAGCTTGGCTGTTAAAATATGGATCCAATCCCACCACATAACCTCTCAAGTCTTGGTCAAAGTTAATTCCGACATATTGTTCTTTCATGTACTCTATGATTGGGTCATAAGGACCCATAACCTCAGGCATAAAATATGGATATTTTATTTCTACATCTGGTGCAAGATACCTGTCACCTAACGAAGTATTGTATTCATTGTCATTTGTAGGATTCACGTTCTGTCCAGCAGCCTTAAATTCTAATATAGCCAACTCTCCAGGAGGCTCATCACCAACACAATCCCCATCATTATCGCACCACCAGTCCCCCAACTCATGCAATTCTGTAAATTTAATTTCTTGAAAAGATGTACCGTCAGTTCCATAAAATTTTCTGGTGGAGCCGAGTGTCCACGGTGTTGCCCAATAGTGGGCGCTTGCAATAATATGCACTGGGGTTATTGCTACATATCGGCATTGACTCGCGCAACCTGAATATGGGTTTCCTCCAAACGGGTCGTCCTGTAAGCATCCATCGGGACACGAGCTACATCCCCCATTTGGAATTTGATTTGTTGCCCTGCTTGATGTAGATATACACGAAAAAGATGGCATTCGATAATCAAAGTTATAGTTTGGCGAACCGCTAGTTGGTCTGTGTGTAAAAAACTCAGGATTTCTTCGCGAGGGTGTGTTGCCATCATACTTAAAAAGGTCATGTCTTTCTGGGATATACCACGCATCTCCATCCGATAAGGGTTCATTGAACCAATTAAATATTGCCATTATATATCCTCCTTACAAACAGGATACGGGCAACCTGGTCCAACACATTCCATATAGATACATTCCCCATTAGGCAATCGAACATAAGTATGGGTATCAGCAAGATTTGTTAAAATTTCATCAGTTGATGGTGGATCTATGCTTCTCAGACCTGTCGATCCGCAATCGAAATCGCAAGCACTATGGAGTATTTCGCAGGGGCCATCCCACCCGCAACAATCGACACCACTATCGCAATCACAACAACAACAACAATCACAATCATGAGTTCCGTCACCATCCACATCATCGCACTGACACTGGCCTTCACCCCTGAGACTGGACACGCAGATATGACAACCACAATCACAATCCATTGACAAGCAAGAGTCATCGCAAGTTAAATTACTAGAAGCACAAGGCGCGCAATCACACCCGCCACAACCACCAGGATCAGTCCAGTTACCGCAATCTCCATCATGAGCATACCCCACAACCACTGGCCAACACTGCGCTTCCGAACTGCAATCACCACCCGGATATACACACCCCGGTCCAATACCACACTTACAACACACAATCGGACAACAAACATCATGGCATACCCCACAATCAGATACTACCGCTCCGCCACCAGCCGCACAATCTTCTGGAGTTTTTACTCCACATTCGTGTATAGTAGTAGTGTTATCTGTTTCGCAGGGCAGATTACCTGCACCACCATTTGGGGCAGTACAACAAAGTACTAATTGGGGCGGTGCATTGCACGGAAACCCACAATAAAAATCATCAGAAACATCTGGACCGCCCTCACTCAGTGAACCCTCACAACATTCCAGAGGCTCTGGACAAGCCGGTCCCAAACCACAGTAGGCTACCTCGTCACATGGGAACTCACAACTATCGTCTGGGCAACATTCTCTCCCCTCTTCTATACAAAAACACGGTTCGTCACAAACCAACATGCACACATTTGACGGTTGGCAACAGGTGTATCCATCAGGGCATCCCCCGCCACAGTTTTCATTTGGACAAGTAATACAAGTATCAGAATTATCACCAAATTCACAAATTTCCGCAGAACATATTTCATGATGATGGAAAACACCCCCCAAACTCTCGCAATTAAAAGAAGATTCTTCAGAACAAACTTCCGATTCTTCAACAAGTCGGCAACAAGCGCCCCAGTTCTCTGCCCCACAACTATTATTTTGTTGACAAACCTCCCCTTCAGTCCAATCACCACCGAGATTATCACAAACCGACTCTGGAACTTCTAAACATCCTGGAGAAAATTCTAAACAACAAGAACCTATCTCGACACCCATGACTGGCCAATCGTGACAATCATTACAATCTGCGGTTAAGTTAAAAATCCCACCTTTAATATCACAATCATAATCCACAGTCATTGAACAAACATCTTCACCCGTAGTTGGATCTTGGTAACAACACGCACCAATATCGCACGGATTGTCTGCACAATAGCTATTAGGTATTACTAAGTCATTATCATCACAAAATAAAGCATCTGCACAGTTTCCTGTAAACAATCCATCCACCCTTGAACAACATGCAAAAGCAATATCATCTCCACAATCATCACAGTTTATCATCCCCTGAGAAATACAATCTGAAATTATATTTCCACCAGAATCCAAACAATTACATTTATTATCATACCAATCATTACAAGTTATAACACCACTAATACTCTGGCAACACTTATCATTATCACATACAATCCCATCACAATCATCAACATCACCAAAAAATAACCCACCCGCAATAATACAATCTGAAAACTTATAATGATGGTAGCATATACCTCCCAAACAACAAGAACCATCAGTTGGGTTATCACAATCTATATCCTTACAATCTTGGCCACTATAGAAAAATTCGAGATCACCCTGACACTCCCATTCATTTTTTCCATCATAGCAAGTGCCCGCGTCAACTATCAAATGGCAACATGCTCCCGGGGCAGCACAAGGATCACTATCACAATTAGTTCCAAATCCTCCAAAGGTATACACACCATCGCTAATTGTTTCACAATCTGGCAAAGTAGTCGTCTCACATATAGGAGTATAATTGTTAGTATAACAACAAGATCCCATACAAATTTCACAACCGCTCGCGTCGCAATCGTTGCATTCTTCATCCGGCCCTATTGGTGTTCCATCAACCAAAAGGCAATTCTCGAATGATAGGCTTATACAAGATGGCGGGTTTCCTTCAAAACAGCAAGCACCATCTTTACATGTAAATATATCCAACTCACTACCAGGTGTTCCATGCCAATAATCAGTACATGTGTCTTCTGTGTCAACCATGAAGCAAGCAAAACATTCATCTATTGTTCCATCGGGCATTTCTCCCGACTGGCAACAAACAACATTGCTACCATCGCCACAATTGGCATTGCAAGAAGAGCCTTCTCCCTGCCAACTACCACCAGCATCGCCACAATCGATGGCAATCATGTTTGGATAACACCAAGGTGCCTGATTCAAACAACACGCACCAATTGGTTGCTGTTCGCATAAAGAGTTCTCATCCAATTGCGAACACAATATCGAGTCATAAAAAGTCCCATTGTGGCCATCTACATCTTCACACTCATCCATAATATAAGAATCTGTACAGTTCGGCTCGGAGTCGTCATAACCGCAACATGCACCCATATTGCATTGTTGGTCACACCCCTCGCCTTCATAAAAACCATAACCAGTTTCAGTATAATAATCACATTGAAATCTAAATTTTTGGTAGCAGAACGAATTAACACCCAAACAACATGCACCTTCGTCACATGGGCCATCCTCACAAACCGTATCATCACCCACATAAGTTCCAAGGATGATGCCGCAGTTGGCCTGAGTTCTTCTATCGCAACCATCGCCATGACAACATGCTCCGCGTGGAATATTGTCGCAAGCACCGCAAGTGTCAGCAGTCCATGTACAACTGTCATCCGATGGGCAGCTCGAAGTACATTCAAACTCCGTGGGCCCGTAACCCCCACAACTATCGTTGTTTCCCTCAGGGTCAATATAACAACAGTAACCCACATTTGAGCCAGGGCATTCATTGCAATCCGATTGACAAGTGCCACCGCTATCGCAATTAAAATCAGTACAACATAACGATGTACCAGAAGAATCACTACAACATTCCGCATCATCACAATCTTCATCTGTTTCGCATGATATTCCTTCACCAACACATTGTCCGTTTATACAAACCCCATAATGCGGATGCCATACTGTATCGTTGAACTGTATATTACCCCTTGTCCAACAATCTGCATAATTCATTTCGTTTTCACAAAGGTCTACCCCACCTTCCCCACAAGGATTGCATTGCGCTCCGTTACACCACTGACAACAACAGGCCCCCCACTTTGCAATGCCGGTACACATATCTTGCCATGGATAATTAGTATCGCAATCCGTATCGTCACCCCAATATAAACCTCCCGCGTTATTGCAACCGTCATGTGTCTTCAACTGGCAGTGATTATTTTCTATGCAACACGCACCAGTTGGTACATCGAGACAATCAAACTCACATGCTGGGCAAGTTCCATCAGTGCCAGGAACTACACTATAGCAATCAAATGTATCCCAGTATTCCTCGGTGCAAGTGCCCACTCCCGGCGTACAGGGCCATGGTGTACCACCAACTGCCACACATTGGACACTCGTTGAAAGGTTATCTAGACATGAGCCGTCAGTAAAACAGCAAGCACCCATTATATAATACTCCCATTAATCAACATTATTCGCAACATAGAGTATGTGGACCTCTCCAAGTGCCACCAGCATTTTGGCACTCACTAAATTTATTTTCACCACAACCACCCTCAGCAAAACAACACGCACCCAGTGGAGCAACACAAAAACCAACATCTGTGCATTCTGATCCTTCACCACCAAACACATTTGGATAAGGACAATCTGCCGCAACTGTGTGTGTGCATGTACCCAGAAGCGCATTACAACATGCACCAATTACCCCACCGCAACAATCAACTGCGTTATGGCCAGTACATTCCGTACCGGGTCCCATGAATACATTTAAATCATCATCCAAACAGACTTTACGCAATACATTATCATGGCATTCCCTTGCACCAGGAACTCCAGTGTTTGCATTTTTACAACATGCACCAACATATGGTGTTTCATCACAACAATCTACAGATGTATCCGAACAACTTTTACCAATAATCGCGATACCACCATAAACAAGTTCACATGCAGCCGCTGTTAGTGGTGGAAGTTTTTCACCATGAGTATCTCCAGCACCAAGCGAATCGCCGATGCATTCTCCGTCTTTACAACATGCAATTCCACCCTCGCAAGGATTTATACATGGCCATCCTCCACTGAGGGTATAACTATACTCCCCTATTTCCATATCACAAGTAATGGGGACAGGACCACCTTCAATTAATTCCGATGGTATGCTATTCATCTCATTATCAACATTTCTATAGTAAATATGAGTCCAATATGTCGCGCCAAAATTATTACATTCATCTGCACCAACATTTTCAATACAAACTGCCATGTTTCCAAAGTTTCCCCAATTACCACCATCACTACAACAAACTCCCGATGCATCTCCATCAAAACCACAACCCTCACCACATGGCATAAATTGATTCCATGATCCCCCTAAAGTTGGTTCTCCATCTAAATCATATGGACTATAAAGTTGGGCACAATCATTCTCTGACATATAATCGATACAGAGTATTTTACTACTTGGCCGAACATCTAAATCGTCATCGAGCCACTCAAGTGGTTCATCCATATCCAAATGACAACAAGAGCCTAAACCAATAGAACCAAAACATTTATCCACTCCATATGCACGATTAGCAACATTTGCCTTCCATGTGTTCCCACCATCATTTGTTAAGAAGTTGATGATGTCCCAACCGCAAGAAAAATACAGTTCATTTTCATCAAAATAAATATTACCTGGCCAATCCCATATGTCGTAACCGCCCAGATGCATAGTAAAGTTAAACACTTCATTACTAGAAAAATCTCCAGTAAATCCTTGAATTCCTATTGGTGTTTCAATTCGGAATACACTTCCATGCTTTACATCCATAATCATTCCTGCGCCGTCACCACATGTTGGGCCAGTATACCATGCACTTGGCTCTCCACCAGTTATTCCATAAATTTTTGGCGTAACACCATCCATTTCAAAAAGTGGCATCGAAGGAACTCGCACAACAATTTCTTCTGGATCATATGAGTAACCAGTAGCGCCACCAGTTTCAGAAAAATAAACTGTGCCAAGAGAATCAAAAGTTAATCCAGTAGAATCTGCTGATGCTCCGGCCGAAATATAAGAAAATCTATTTCTTATCATTCCATCTGCTGTTACACCTTCTTTGTATATAATATCACCACTGATACCTATCAAATCATCTGTTTGATATGATGTTAATGTTCCTTCTGCTGTTATTCCTCGGAAATAAAATGTAATACCATCTGTTATATTTCTAAATATACTAACTGGGTTTGTTCCAGAAGCTCCAGTAATAGCGCCAGCGGCCGCAACTTCTCCTGTTGGTCCTTTTAACCCCTCAATTGTAAATTCTTTTCCATCGGAAAGAACTAATATTAAATTATCATCTTCGGTTCTGCCAGAAAATACAAAAGCACCAGTTGCACCTGTAGGTCCAGTTGGACCCGTACCACCCGTACCTGCCGGACCAGTAGAGCCAGTTAAACCACGAAGACCTTTTGGTCCCATCACGGATCCTGGTGGTACTACTGAACTACTTCCAATTACTGGCATCTATTGTTCCTTTATTATGCAAAGCACTTATCACAACCATTCACACAAACACAATTCCCACGACTCTCACAGTCAGAACACGGTACAGGCTCATCAAATTCTATACAACCAGAATCACAACAACAAGAGCAAACCATCCAAACTTGATTCGTAGAATCCTTATCATCTATGTATGGTTGGCAACCAAGACTGTTTTCTTTCCATGTTTCTTTAGCGCATATAGATTTATTTTTTGTTGGTAATGATTCAATTTTATGAGATACTGACGAAGACCCAACACACATCTCAGAATCAAAGTTATTATAACACCTTTCATCTATATCTTTACAATCATTAACGATTCCACCATCCCCCAATGCACCTTCCCAACAAACTCCAGGACAACAACAATTACAATCTCCACTTCCAACTTCAATGGTCCATTGTTCACCTTTATCTACTGGAGAAACTACATTACGGGGTTCTATACATCCAGATAAACTAAATTTACCAGAAAATTGTTTTGCATCTGGAGCATCAACTACTTTTCTGTATTCAGGAACAGAATATGTTTTTCGATTTTTACCACTATTTCCTATAATTTTGTCTTGTTGCCAAGTTGAATCTGATGATGCCATGCTTTGAAAATATAAGTCGGCCGAGTCTTGACTTCTTGATTGGCCTCTTGCTCTTGCGCCTTCTCCCCCACTAAAATTCCACAAATCCCCCATTAGAGAATATTCCGAACAAGGATCAGCGCCACAATTTCCGTTCGCAATCCATATACCACCTTCAACATAACATTCAGTTATACCCACGCCAGGTTCACATCCCCAATCTTTACAACAAGCTCCCCAGTTACAGTCAATGTTGACACACGATTCGCCTCGTGTCCATATACCATACGCACTGGTACAATCCTCCCAAGTTTCCATCACACATTCATATGTGCCATCACCGCTGTGGTCAGGCTTACAACATGCTGATTTTTGTTCCTCAACCTCTCCTGGTTTACTCTTACAACATTCATGACAACTTCCATCTTGTAATATAATCGTACCACAATTTTGATAATCTAAACAAGTATATGAATTTTGATTTGTGTTTTCGGGGGCACAGTAACAGTTTGAACCAGGACACAAACAAAAATCTCCACTAAATGGGCCTACAGGGTATGGACACTCCGAATCGGGCATCGTAGGCATTACCTGCGACCAACCCGGACATCCAGTACATGGTGGAGGAGTATCATCTGATTGACACATACCATCACTCTTTAAAAGACCGTGCATTTCAAATGCGCCAGCTGTTGCATCCCAAACCAAGCAGTTATATGGAGCATAAGTTTGATCTACTACAGTTTCATTTCCACTATTATCTGTTGGTGGCGGATCAGCGTAATTTAATCCAGAACATTTTGAACCTGCACCCCAAAACATGCCTTTAGAATCTCCACTTCCAAAGCTCGACCTTAGTGATGCACACACTTCCGCATTACAATTATAACACACTTCGTCAACACAACACGCACCTACTTCTTGCAAACAACAATTGACATCATCACACTGTTCGTAACGGGGTGTTTCACCCCCCAACCAAATACTATCCATTGACAGCGAACATTCGTATGGAGTTGTAGTTATACATTCTCCCCTCAAACAACACGCACCACGGTCGCCACACGCTTCAGGACAACCGCCCCACACATCCAAATCATCACAAGTAGTTAAACTAGCATCTGAATTGATAGGAATAAAAAATCCAGCATAAACATTACACTTATGCTGTGTGGTTTCTATGCAATTTCCGTTCACACAACACATTCCCTCATAATGACAATCTGTTCCTTCTGAACGATTTATACACGCAGTGCTGCCAGAGAACCATCCACTAATTTCATCACAATATTGTTCACTTACATAATCTAAACAACCCCTATAACCTGGACCTGTTATTCCGTCTTGTTCCCCGGTTCCTGCCCTACAATAACAACAAGAACCCACATTAATTGGTTCTGGAATTAATGGAGTATTAAATGTTATTCCTGGAAATCTGTAAACGCCCGCATTATGAGAACCATCATCATCATCAACATATATGCCACTATACATGGCAGTTAAACCCGCAGTAGAGTCATCTCCGGCATTTTCTTTATCTGTTATGCTACTAAAGGAAACAGATGTTCCATCAGGAGTATTGATTCCAATCGTTCCTACGTGGCCTGGTGTTACACTCCATGATGTAAAGTTATTACTTGTTGATCCTTCACTGCCAGTTATCACAAATCTTTCTCTGTGTGTTAATATTCTAGCGGTTAATTGATCACCACTCCAAAATGTATTTGTTGCCGCATTAGCAGATAAGCCAGATATACTATTATTAATAAAAATTAATTCTCCAGTATTTCCAAGTATTCCATAATCGTGTGTAAGGCCTCTAATAAGAATAGTATCACTTTCTGGAGTTACTATACTGATACCACTTCCACTAACCGTTAAATTTCGGAAAGTTGCTGTACGGCCCTCTATAGATTTAAATACTTCTCCGTAATTAGAATTAGTCCTAGATAGTGCATTTATAATAGAATATGATGCGGTAGGAATATCTCCTGTCGAACCCCGAATACCTGTAACACCCAAAGTTGTTCCTTGCGTTAAAAGTAATCCTGTTGTAGAACCTTCATATCCCCTAAGAGTAAATATAAGTTCATAGGTGATACCTTCACCACTGCTTCCACTAACACCAGCAATGCCATAACCTGTAAATCCTACTGGACCTACTTGACCAGTCGTTCCTGTCAATCCCCTCGGCCCAGTGTTGCCAGCAAAACCAGTAGGGCCAGTTATATAACTGGCCCCTGATATATTTTTTATTCTACTGCTTCCTTGTATTACTGCCATTAGTACCTCTGGTTAATTCCTTTATCTTCATCTCGAATAATATTTGGGAGCTTCCATAACTTATAATTACTATCGTCACTGATTGGATATCTACCATCACATCTCACTAAACGGATAGGTCTTACTTTATATGTATTCGCTGTTCTGTTCTTTTTGCCTACTAGGAAATTATCAGAATCCCCACTTTGATTTATTTTTATCGCCCATGCTAAACTTCCAGGATCTGCGGTTACTCCAAGAGGACCAGTCGCAGTGGCAGGATTAATAATTCCTTCTCCTATTCCAGCAGTTAATCCTTTTGTTTCATCATATGCACCAGTAGAAGTCCAATGCCAGCCATCTAATGGCGTTCCACCCTCTTCAAGAAGTTTAGAATTTAAATTAAATTTATTATCAACAGTTCTAATGCAATTATTTGCAACATATGAAAACTCATCATGACTTGGTAAATACCAACCAGAAACATTAGATGAATTAGAACCCGTTATTCCCAAAGATATTAAATTATCATCATATAATCTTACTGCACGAACCGCAGAAACATATCCACTTGTTAATCCAGGCCCAAAATCTGAACCTGTATATGTTCCATCATTATCATAATAACCTTTAAATAGTGCATTATCCGCACTAATAATTCTAATTGTATTATATAATCCCCAGTTTCTGTGCCACATACCATGTGCAGTTTGTGTCGGTCTAGTTTTTAATTTACTTATTGCATCACTTCCATATATCCTAGATGCATTACATGAACTGAATGTTTTTTCTGGAAGGGTGGTTAATGAAACCTTGCCCCTATTTTGGTCATACCAATAACCCTCAGATTTAGGAAACACTTCATATTTATATTCATTAGTTATATCTTCATATATTCCAAGATTTTGATTATATAAAGGTCCCCATGAACTACCACGATTTCCCCAATAAAATTCATTTGTAATACCATCCACATCATTATATTCTACAACTCTATCACCAGTTATTCCTATAGGATTTAATGAAACAATTACATAATATGCATCATTTCTGTTGGTGTGTTTATTGCAAGAAGATTTAGAGTCAAATCCATAACTGTGCCAATCATATTTGGATTTATATTTAGACGGCACATCACCTATATTATCAAAGGTAGAACCAAAACCACCACGCATTAATGATTCCCACGAAGAAAATTTAGAACCACCAAATCCCCTTGCTCCTATTCCAACCTCACCATCAGGATGATATAATCCAACAACCATACCACCCGCATATAAATCGCCAGGTTGTAAATTTAATCCTGCAACTTCTGTAACACACCCAGAAGTTCTTGAATCATTCCTACAATCAATATCACGACAATGAGAACCGTGTCCCCCATATAAATAACCATCACTTATACAGGATAATCCAGAAGTATTATTATCGCATGCTTCTCCACCTTTACAACATGCCCCAGTACCACCCGAACAAATTTGCACATCATCTTTATTAACACACGGAATACCAATTCCCATAAAGAATTTCTTTTGTCTTAAACAATTAGTTTTAGATATTTCTTCACAGTTTCCTATACCATCACAGCATGCTCCTATTTCATTTCTTAAATTTCCGCACTGCATTTCTTCACATGAATTTGCCGTTCCGCCAAAGAGAGTATGGTAGTTTAATACTTCGGCCAAATCCACACACTCATTAGCAGACATATTTTCATAACATATAACTTCTTTCGATTGTGTATTTCTTACACAGCATGGTCCGAGTTCATAGCAAGAACTTCCTGTTCCACCTGCACCACACAATGTGCCTGCACCACTATAATAACCAGGGCAATTATCTTCTGTTGTATGAACACATACCCCTTTCCCCATACAACAAGCACCAGTGCCTCCAGTATTACCAAAATAGTAATCTCGGCCATCTTTATATCCATCAAAAGAAAATGTACCATCATCATTATAACAACAATATGCATCCCTGCTATCCGTTTCACCAGTCGCACCATACCATTGAACTACATTTCCGTGCCATGCATACTCGCCCGGACACCATGTTTCATCATAATCGCAAGGCAACCAGAAAAAGTTTATAATATCAGTTGTACCACTCCAACATGGAGGTTTGTTTAAGGGCCATATAATATTTTTTTCTGTTTGACTGTTGGTGTACCACGGCGGGTATTCTCCACTATTTGTAGCACCATGAACAATCAAACTAAATGCTTTTGCTAATTCTGCATCACTACCACCACTACCAACAGGGCCATTTCCTGTATATCCAAAACTTGCATCTTTAAAGTTTAATGAAACTTCTCCTGTATATCCAGCAACACCATCTATTTGCCTCATATTAAGTATGAAAACTTTAGCAGTGTTTGGGTCGATAGATTGAGACTCAGGTGGCGCATATAATGGTCCACCCACACCAATTTCTTCAATATCATAACCAGTACCAATTTTGAGATATTTTGCCTTTTCTTTAAAGTTTGCAACTCTAACATCAATGGCATTTGCTCCACTTGGAAGCCCCGAACTTGTCGATATGTCGTATTTTGCTCCACTAATTCCTGCAAGGTTAGACCCAGAAAGGCCCACCAATTGTCCTGCGGCATTATCAGTATCAGTTCCATCAATATTTAAGTATCCAAAATTTCCTGGATCATATATGATGTTAATTGTATCTAAACTTTCGTTTTGTTGTAAAGATAATGCGGGGCCAGTAACCTCAATCACTTTTAATACAAGTGAACTGGCATTATTATTAGAATCTCTTCCTTGCACAAGTGTGACACCCATACGCGAAGAATCATTAATATTTTGTCCATCAATTAATGGATACGCGCCACCTGTTGGCCCTTTAATTCTTGTTGTAGTTGTATAACTACTAGTCCAACTAGTTTCATTTTCATCTACTAATTCAAATATTGTATGAAATCTATCACCAGTAATAGTGGGATTACCATCAACATCAACAAGATACATGTTGGTGATATTACCACCACTAAATCCCGTTGCACCCGTATACCCATAACCTAATGGACCGGTAGCACCTGTGCCGCCAGAAGCACCAGTCGGGCCAGTAACATGTGTTGCTCCGATTGGTGTAAAGTGACTGCTTCCATGTACTATTGTTACCATAAATGTTTATCACCTTACTTGTTTATTTGTGCAGTGTTTGTACTTGTTGTATTGCCTGTACCTTCAAGTTTTGTTGCATACACTTCCGATGCACTTTGAAGATTCTTCAATGAATCCAATACAGTTATTGTTGCAGTACTGTCTTCCAATGTAAGTTTTTCAATAGTTGCTTCTTTGATTGTTACATTACTAGGTATCTGAACTACAAAGTTTTGTCGTGATGTATCATCACCAGGTGAATTATCTTGTGGCAAATACATCCAAATATCTTTTGTTACAAGATGATCTTTATTATCAACTCTTATTTTAAGCGATGTTGTTGAAGATGCAACAGGAATCGTACAACTTGTCTTTTCAACACCAGCAATTTTAAATCTTGCACCATTAGTTACTTCAAGAATTGCATCTGGAACAAGATATTGGTCTAATAATTTAGAATTCGTACTATCCCATTTAACAGTAATAGTTTTATTAGCAACACTCGAATCTACTACTCTTGCATTAAAAAGAACTTTTCTTCCATTATCACGAACAAAACACTGTTTACCAACAAGACTCGTTGATGGAGTATTTTCACAAGTAATTTTTGTTGTAGTCTGACAATAATTTTTAATTATATTGTAAGTATGTCCGTATGTTTCTCCTTTTGATGCCAGAAGATTTAAAGTACTACCATCTAATTTTCGCCATCCTGCACTCACTGGGGATTCGTTGGGCCCCGTATCGGTCCCATCCAGTCCCGAACCCATCCAATCCACTACATCAATAATAGAACCTGAAGGCGTTGAATGTGTATCTTCGCCCGTAATTGAACCACCAGCTTGATATCCAATATAATTTACAACTTGACCGGTCCATGGAGAATCTGGAGCAACTTGATAAATTGGTTTTATGACTTGAGTTGGTTCGATGGGTGCTAAATTTTGAAGCACACCAGCAGTTGCCGCACTCAAGAAATATACATCTTGACCACCGGCAGCACCCAACAGGCCTGCCTCAGCATCAATATGTGTTGCATTTACTAATTTTGTTGCCGGATAATTTATTTGCCCCTGTATTATGACTGTGACCACTCCCGTTGTTGGGTCACTTGGATTCACAGGAGTTACACTTTCAACAATTCCTATAACTTCACAATTTGCAGGAGTATTTGCTTGTGCTTTAACATACTTTTGATAACTTGTACTGTTTATATCATTATCATATCTGATTGCATCCCCCGCTGTAACGCCGTCATCGCCGGGGAGGCCAGAAATAATACCACCAGAAAATCCAGATAATGGATGAGTCATAAGTAATCTAGCACCACTGCTTGTGATACTATTGATATTAAGATTTCCTAAAAGATTAGAACTATTTGTATTACAACTTGCCATTAATCATCTCCGTTATAGAACCGTACCATCTGTGTCTAATTCTGCATCTGCAACATAGTGTGCTGAAATTTGATCCCAAAGAACTGTGCCGTTAGGAACAACAATATACATTCCGTCAGTTGTGTAGTGTTCTGCAAGAATGGTTTCATCTCCAGCAGGTGCAACGCGTGTTCCGTGTTGAGAAACTGTTCCAGACACATATCTTATATCTTTTTCTGCTGTTCTGTTGTATGCATCCCCAGTTGATCCTGTTTTTGGCGAGTAGAAAGTAATAGTCGGGTTTGCTCTCATTCGCACAGGATATTTAAAATATAAATCTTTCATTGGAGTGGTTGTAAAATCAATAACACTAATTGTCGGATTATTGTTATCCAGCATCGTTACACTATGTGTGTTTTCATCGATATTATAACTTCTTTGATAAAATCTGCTACATTTTTTCAATTCTTCATCTACGTCTGCTTCTGCATTAGTTGTTGCAACCAATCCCCGTTCAAGTTTAACTTTTGCTAAATCGAAAGTTGTATTTAATTTTGTAACATCAAATCCAACTGATAAGTAGTGCTTACTCCCTGTTGGAATTGCTGTTTGCTCTGGAATATTAAATGCAATCTCATATTTGCCCCACCTACTACCAAGAGATGCATTTGCAACTGTTGTTGTATTTCTATTTGTTCCATCCATTTGTGTTAAAACAACACCCATAGTAGCACCAGTTATACCACTCTTGGCATTAAAAGATAATGTTACATCTTGTCCTCTTGCGATTCTAGAATCTTCTATTCGATTTTCAATATGGATGAAATCTCCATGATGGCCACCAGTACCTGCCATGACATGATTAGATGCAAGATAATATTTTGGATTTCCAAATACTTGAGTCTGGTTCGCAACAAATTCTTGTCTTTGCAATGATGCACTAGAAATTGTTCCAGCACCGCCCGAAACACCATGTATTCTTACCCACCTATCTGCAAAATATGTTGTATCTTTTGCAGTCCAAGCCGAATCTTTTCCGATTGATCTTTGCCAAATATCGAATCCACCATTGATTAACATATTATTATTGATTGCACTACCATAAGTAGTACCACCCAACGAACTTGAATTATATGCCCAATTTCCATTTGGGTTTCCACCTCCACCAGACCTAGTACTCTCAGCAGTACTAGAACCCCCACCAGCAGTTTGATTTATAATTACACCCCGTCTAACACCACTCCCTGCACTATCAGGCCATGCAACCGCGAATGGTTTGGCAGGGGCACCAACAGAATTAGATGTTAATTGTCCATTTGAATCTACATATAAAAGTCCAACTGAACCATCATCAACAGGCATATCACTCATATGACCAGTAGATACAATTTCTACATAGTCAATACTATCTAATGTAAATCTATCAACTACCAATCCTACTGCATTTGAAACTGGTCGGTCGTCTTCAGTATTAGAAACTTTAACCCAATCACCATCATTCGTGTATCCTGCGACAACACCTCTTACAAGGTCTGCATTTGTAGTGGAAACCATAAATCTATTATCATTGATACCACCTGTACCACCTGTCCCACTTCCTTTTAGGAACTGCCCACGATAATTTAAAACAATACCCTCATCTGCGGTAATTCCCAAAATCATAGGTTTGGACACTTGCCCTGCGATGCCTGGTTCTTCAGGAGTGATACCACCACTGAACCCAGGACTCAAGAAGTAAACAACCCCTGCACTAAGTCCACCGTTTGGCCTATTTGTGTACGCATATGGTGCAAGTGTATCACTAAAGTCACCTTTAATTTTACCCGCAACAGTTACTTCAATATATGTGTTTGAATTGCTATATGCTGTTCCATCTGATGGCCAAGTAACTCCAGATACCACACCCATAACTTCTGCATTATTGGCACTATCTGCCTTTCCAAGATAATATGTTGCATCTCCTGTACACCCTTCTTCGCCCGCGGCATTTGCCTTTGCAACACGAATTGGTTGCCCAAAAGTGAATCCTTTTGTTCCTGTATATCCATGCTCCGAATTTATTCTAATGTTGAGACTAGGATTTTCTAAACTAGTTAAATCATAATTTAATACACCATCGATAGAAACATCACCCTGAAAGGTAACACCTCTTGCAACAGTTTCTGCGATATCACACCTAAATGTCCCCGATGGTAAATCTGGACCAGATGTAATACCTCCAACGGGATCATTAGACGCAGTAGTTCCAAGAGTAAACACAATACCATCACCAGAAGCACCGTTGAATATCTCAAGCAAATTAAGTTTGTTGACAGCGCTAGTGTTATAATGACTAACCCAATCCGCAAAGGTTGTGTCGCCAGTAATGTATGGTATGTTATATTTGTTATCGTCTACTAAAGCCATATTTGTTATCTCTATATGTTATTTATGTTAATTATTTGTCAGGACCCTTTGTAGAGAATTATATTATTCATATATCTCACAGTTTTGCTGTACGGATTAACCTTACAAACCAAAGAAAGTTTATTATAATGCTCGGGCTGTAGCGGGTTTGGCACACCTACTCCTGCACCCTCAATATTCACCATGTATCTACTTGCTCCGCAAGCAACACTGTTAGAATAGCCGGCGGCATTATCTCCAAGATTTTCATCACAGGTATTATTATCTGTACAGTTACAATCAACATATCCAGTCGAAATATTAAGTCCAATAGGAATCCAAATATCGGTTTCGTTATACTGTGTTAAATCTAGCGAAACCGAATATTGTGGATCAGGTGTTGCATCTGGAAAACTGGTATCTAAATACACCCAATGTTTTAATCCACTTATAAACGATGCATCACTTGTATCGGGGTTGATTTGAGGTAAATCAACCAAATACCACCCAGAATAAAATTGAATGGTTAATGAACCAAAAGTTATATTAGCCTCTACAAGTTTTCCCCCAAAGCCAGAATTATCAGTCGGAACATAAGGACAATTAAAAGGCCATAATGGTGTTGAACCTCTCCATCCAGGTCCAGAAATTGCATACTGCTTATTATGATCTACAACATCACCAACACTACCACCACCCACGCCCAATCCCGTGTTTGGAATTGATGCATCAAAGTCAGCATCGAATGCGACACCATCGCCGGGTATGTTTTCATCAAATCCGGACCACATTGGACCCGCACCAGAGGTAATCCAACTGTTCATCATATTTAAATTTAAAGTCATTTGCATTTGAAAATGTTCTTGAATTTCATTCAACTCTGATGCTTGTAGTGGAAACCCTGGTCTGTATGCAACAAATTGATAATTTTTGGGCGAATTTGCTCCACCCCCGCCTGCAAATGAAAGTTCACTTTCTACCCTACTATTAAACGGGCTTGGTGTTAAAGGAAACGATGGGTTATTTCCATATCCTCTAGCCTTTAATGGTTCTATATTTCTTGCCATTTATATTTATCCTTCTGATTGTCCAATCACCATTTCAATATCCATACTTGCTGATGAAAGAACTTGATTATCTACTACTTTTGAAACGCTTGTCGGAACATTTATAGTTTTATTATTTGTTAATATAACTTGTGTATTTTTAGGCGAAAGGATTGCTCCTGTAATTTTGCTGGTCGGCAATTCGCTTGATGTTGTTGTCCATTTATCCCCATTGCTATCTGTTATTATTGCAGTTGAGTTCGACGCGTCATTTCCAACATATAGTTCTACTCTTCTTGTGGATGCATCACTCAGAGTTTTTACATTTGCTACTTTTACTGCACTTAAACTAGAACCAGTCGATGTTGATTGTGATGCTGTTGAAGAATTCATTGTAGACTTTGATGATTCAGACGACTTACTGAATGTTTTCTTTGCTCCACTATCACTCGATGAACTTGTAGTAGACATTATATTTCTATATGTTAATCTTGCAGTTTGCTTACTCGCGGTAGAACTTGGAAAAAAGGCCATTCCATTAATATCTTTTAAAACTGCAATACCATAACTATCAAATTTTGAAATGTCGGTTTCTTCATAAATGTCTTTAAACATTATTCTTTTCTTCATCATGGGCAACACTGGTCCAGTGATAAGTTCTATGTTTTTATGTGCATCCCCAATTGTCGTAACTCTAAAATATTCTTCATCTGCATTTGGCCAAATCTTCTTAATATAATCAATAGGAACTGTTGCAACATCCATATATTGTCCTACTTGTATTATTCTAAGGCCAATAATTTCTTCGCTACCTTTGTTTCCTTGTGTTACAAGTTCAACAACTGTTGGTTTGGATTCTGGATTTAATAAAATTCCAGGCAATTCAAACGATTTGTCAGCACCCCAAAATGCTTCTGATATTAATTTTTTATCTGGAGCCAGAGATTCAAAAGAACCACGCAATGAACAGAAAGAAGAACCCTTTAAATTTTGAGCCCATTCTTTAGCGATATAAGCATTTTGTTTTGCAATTCCTCTTTCTGGAAGATGAGGATCTTCTAATATTCTATCATATTTTTCTTTTACTTCAATTTTGCAAGAACATGGACCACATTTGGATGCGCTCATATCTTCTTCGCTACATGATAAACATTCGTCACCAGTGAGTCCATTCGGACCACCTTTCCAAGTATTAAACACATAATCCATATCTAATGCTTTTGCAATTTCAAGACAATGATAACATTTTCCATGACTACATTTATATAAATCACCAGCGTCGCGTAGAACACCTGCAACAGAATCGTAGTGATTTTCTTTATAATATAAGCAACAAGTCCCACACCAATTTTCTTTCCCTGCACCACATTTTCTTATTGCTTGATTTTTTTGATTTTCATATTTTAATTCATAGTAAGAATCGTATGCGTCATCCACAGTAGACACATGCATGTAATTCTTCGATAAATCATCAGTGCCTTCGTGTGCCTTTGCTACAGGTGCCATAACCCATCCATCGGCGGCTGTTTGCCACCCCTGTTCCATTGAATTGGGGAGGCCATTTTTAAAGTTAATAGCACTATAAAGATGTTCTCGACCCATAGCATTTGGGCCCCAATTTCCCATCACAACCCATTGCGTTCCACCATAATCCAAAAAACATGAACGATTAACTTCATTTAATGCTGGTCTATCGCCCGCAACATAAAATCCAGGATATGTACTTGTTTTTAAAAACTTTTCACCCGTTACTTTAGCCACTGTTCGGATATCAGATGCATTAATCGATTCTGCCCACCCTAAACTGTTTATGAAATTGGTATATGCATGATCTGAATTTGTATACGGTGCTGTCATTTCTGGGGGTGCATCGTTATTAGATAATATAAATGCCAATCCTTCATTTGATGCCATTCTTTTTAATTCATTTATGGTTGCAACCGTAGATGTTTTAAACATCGGCGCTTTATTTGATTTACTTATATCTACCATATAATTCCTTTTATTAACATGTTGAAGCAGTACATCCAGTTAAACCTAAATTCGGACTATTTATCATAGGGCATAGTCTGATGAACTCTCCTATATATATGCTTCCGATTGATGCACTTATAGGAATTCCAAACGCATCAACTTCTCCCGTAATTCCGTCTGGCCAATCTGGATAGAAATGTGTAGGCGCTCCAAAAGTTTCTCCCCTTCCTTCTCCCGAAAGAGTAATTCCACCCCATGCATCGCCCCATGTTGCACCAGCAACAGAACCATCTGGGTGGTGAGAATTATAAGAACCTGCAATACAAATTCCACCAGGTCCTATTCCGCTCCATGCACTTCCAGATGTCCATCCGATTAATCCACCTAAACTAGATGTGGGTGTACCCATGGCAGTCGGCCCATCATATATGTGACCACTTCCAGAACAACCCGCACAATATCCAATCGAACCCGTTGCATTAATCCTATATGGGAAATAATTATCCAATCTGGGAGATTCACAAAAATAAAATCCACCATCAAAATCACCGGGAGGCACATAATCCAATCCAGTCTTTTCCCAGAACCCCTTCATTCCAGCAGGATGCAAAACCTCTTTTAACATTTCTGCATATATGGGCAATCCATTTTCATCTGTTTCTTCTATATTTGCTTTAACAAGATATGAATATTCTTGATACCAATAACTATCTTGAATTCTAAAATCGCCGTTAAGATAACTCCCACCAAGATGTAATATAGCGGCACTATCTTCCCCTGCACCCCCATAATGCCCTGTTTGCCCGGCATCTGTTATTACTTGCCAGTCGCCAAATTTACCACCATTTAACCGTAAAATCTTTTCTTTTGGATATGCAAATTGAACCTGAGTCTTATGGGCACCAAACAACTCCGAAAAGAAATAAACATAAGATTCTTCTGTTCCTTTTTTCTGATATAAAGATTGACGGATATTTTGAATAAATTTTCTTGTATCCGCCACCTCGATATATGCATCAGGAAATCCTGACGCATAGGTATATGTAAAATGTTTTAAAAAGGTATCGGGTGTTGTTCCAATGTCAACTAATTCTCGTAATCCCGCATCATGTTCTTTATCAACTGATAATTTATATCCACTTAAATTATACAACCAATCATAATATGCTTGTGTAAATCTTACTATATGAGTATCTGGAAAGTCCGATCTGGTTTTTTGTAAAATCCATCTAGGAAATAAATGACGAATATCAATATGCTGTTCTACTACTTTATTTTTTAATTTATCATTGGCATCTATTTTATCACCCAACAACAACAGTCGATAATCTATATTCTGACTGGGTTCTTGAATAAAAATATTGCCAATAAAAACCATAAGTTATGCACCAATCAAATTAAGTTCACTAACATCAATCTCAGAAACTATATTTCTAGTTGCATCGAAAGTAGAAGACAAAGGAGAAACTCTACAAGTAAAGGGTTCACTGGAAACTCCTTTGTGTATGATTATTTCTCCTATTTCTGGTTTAAATGTGCCAACACTTTTAATTATAGATAGCAATCCATTATCTTTTATATACCAACCTTCGAGACTTAAAGTTTTACTATCTATCCATTGGTCTATTCTTATTTTTAGTCTTAAATTGGATGGAATAGAATTATCATTATCATATCTACTACCAACTGTAAATTCAGAAGTGGTAAATGAACTATGAGATAATTTACTATTAAGAAAAATGGGCCTTATACTTTCGTCATGGCCCATTATAGTTTTTACATCAATATTAAAATTTAAATCATAAGAAGAACACGAAAGAGAGTCATCAACTTTATTGATATCTTCTGATATTTTAAATATACTAAATGATTTATTAAAACTTTTAGAATATTTTGTCGTTAAGTTAGAAATAAGTTTGTTCATAATTGTACTACTGGATTGATTGGTTGCGAGACCCTCAAATGGAATATCCCCCCCAATAACTGCAACAACATATTCGGGGCTTTTAAATTCTGGTAAAATAGTAACACAAGTTTTATCTTTTAGTATATTCATTGCATTAGTGGCCGCACCAATTAAATCTTCGGATTGTTCTTCATTTACTGATACAAAAACTCTACCATACATGGGTGGATTTTCTTCTTCACCACCCCACACATTAAATTTTTCATATGGATTGCTTGCAGTTCCTACAAATCCATTTGCAGCCAACAATGCTTTACAATCTTCTGCTGTAACTGCTCTATCTTGCGCTGCAAACCATTTAGGGGCAAAAAATTTAATCATATCTAAATTTGGTTCATCTGTACCACCAGAAGATAATCCAGTTCCATCTGAAAGGCTTTCTACTTCTGCATCTGGAAATCCGTGTATGGACCAACTTCCAACATCATTTCCGGCTCTTCCGCTACTTCTAAGATAAGAAATTCGCACAGAATCATTATCAGTAATTTGTTTTCCTATTTGCGTTACACCAATTGAAGCATCAGGATTAGCAGGTTGAATTGGGCCTAATGATTCACTTCCAACATTACCACCAAAAACAACAAAGAAACCAAGTTCACTTCGTTCCAACCAATATACTTTACTATTTTCATCTAATCCAGAATGAATATTATCTACTTTCGTCCAAGTATCCCATTCATCAGTTTCTAAATTTAAAACTTCTACTGTTATAGTTGATATATCAATATCAAGTCCATACAAAAATGATTTTTGATTACTAACATCTACTAAGAGTGGAGACATTAAAACTAAAGAAGCGGCCTCATAAATATTAATTATTACTTCATTCTCCATGTTGTCAATCGCTGCGTCATTAACACTATAAAAAGTATAAGGCGTTCCCGATTCTTTATATCCAGAAAATTTTGTATATTTTGGTATTATTGCATTATCGCCATGTCTTACTTTTACTCTAGAAGTGGAAGAAGTTCTTCCCGGAACAACATAACCTAACGGTTTTACTAATGATATAACCGATTCTACTCTTTGTGCAGAATCTAAAAACATTTCATTAGCAATCATATTAGAATATCTACCATAATACATGGTATTGTATGCTAGAACATCAAGTAAAACTTGTATTGCAGACCCTGCATAATTATAATCTTTTAATGTGTCTTGAGTTTTTAAATAATCGATAAGACTTTCTTTAATGGAAAGAAAGTCTAATGTCCCTAATTGTATATTTGTATTATCTGCCATTTAATTACCTTGTTTTTGTTAATCCTATGCTGATTGAATCTCGTAAAGCACTACCACCAACCGATCGTTTTAATAAAAAATAAGAAATGTATAAAAATAGTTGATTAGTATCGCTTACCTGCGCCCTCGATGCCGATTCGGGGTGTCCTGGAACTATAGGAGTTTCTTCGGATATTGGTGAATCATTTATTATTACATCTTCTACTCTAATTCTGGGTTCAAATTGGCCTATGGTAAATTTTATTTGTTGTATCATGGGAATACTGTCAACATAATTAAAATTATCAAACAAAGAATCATTGATTCTTGTGCCAAAATTTCTTCTAAATGGCTTTTCACCCGGAATTGTCATGATGATATTTATTAAAGATTGCCTTATCGAATATACATCTTTCACCAAAGAGACATCGCTAGTAAATTCATTTTTACTAAAATGAATATTTAAATCGGTATGTATACTTTCAGGGGCCATATTTCATAATCCTTCGTTGTGTTTCGATTTCTCTTATTGTATGTATAAAGAGAGCAGACATTATCCTATAAGTTTTTTAAGATAATCCGCCATACCCTCCCATATGGAAGATTCACTTAAATCAACTGGTGATGTATCCCTCATCAGATTTAATTGCATTTCGTGTGCGACAGGAAATGCACCTATATTATGAATAATTGATTCTACTAACCACCTACCACCAATTTTAGATAATGTGGTGCCATCACCACTAAAATCTCTAACAAAAACCATAGTTCCAGGTCTTAATGTCAAATCGCCATGAATATTTATAGACAGTTTATTAGAGGTAATTAAACCCATTTGAGCATTTCGCCACAATGGTTGTTGTGGAGGAGTATCCCAATATGTTGATTGCATTCTTGTATATTGAAGATATTCGCCAAATCTTTTCCCAACACAAGGACAATTACAACTACTTGGATGATCATCATTATGCCATATACATCCTAACCAATCTTCACCATCGGGAAGTGCTTCTAAGATATAATCACATTCCTTAATGCTTTGTTTTGCTTCCTCAATTTCTTCATATGTTGGTTCGACAAGATTTTCTTTACTTACTCCATCGCCTTCATCATCACCGAACAATCCACCGAAGAAGTCACCTAAAAATCCACCAATGCCTTCCCCGAAAAGAGTATTCCAGAAACTACCATCATTTTCATTTATAGAACTATTGATTCTTTCAATCTGTTCATCAGAATCCGGCATTAATTCCTTACATGGACAATTGCACAAAGGATTATCATCACCACAATCAGAATTGTCTACTGGCCCTTCTGGATTCGCGCAGGGATATTTGTCCCATATAGCATCGTGGCCATGAGTTATTTGCTTTCTGACCGACCATGCTTTAGTTGAATAGTCGGGTCCGACATGTGTTTTATTTGCATAGTCGGACAATCTTGATATTAATACTTTTTTATCCATGTGTCTTTATATTTATAATGAATCGTTGTATATTATGTTAAATTTAACTTGATATCTGTTACGGGGTTTTTGTGTGATAATTTTATCATAAGAATGTCCTGTCTTCTTTTTAAGTCTATTTGCTATTGTTGTGAATATCTGTTCTCTGGCAAATTTGTTTTTATATTTTTTAGCCTTTTTGTGTTTATTTAACTCTAAAGTAAAAGTCATGCTAGATGGACTATATGTTTCAATGTATTCTAATACATCTTCAAATATGCCTTTCATCATTGTCATAGTCGTTCCAACAGACTCATTTCCTGTTCTGGCTTGAATATAGTTGTTATAGAAGTCTACAACAACATTATCTGTTTTTTTACATTTAACCATGAGGAGCATGGTATATAACCCATATGTTTTTGGATGAGTTCTATTATATATTACTATAAATTTATCTTCCTTATCTGAAATCACAACTTCCCTTCCATGTTTGATTCTTATGGTGTGCATGTGCTACAATCTTCGTCTTCTTTCCAACACATCTGGCCAGATGTGATATCATTTGATTGCATACAGCACTCATGTTGATACATTTCTCCTAAACAACTACACCCACAATCCACACACTTCATTGCTCCAGTTGCTTCATCAGGACTACAACACAACCCATAGGGACAGTCAATGTTTGTAGCACATTCTATATCACATTCTTCGCAAACTTTATATCCTTCATTATAACCACTACAACACAATCCATGTTCCCAACAATCTTCATCTGTTTCGCATAATATTCCTTCAACACATTGTCCGTTTATACAAACCATACCTTCTGGACAATCCTCATGAGTTTCACAAAGAGAATCACACTCAACACATTTTTCATTCAAACAGCACATCTCATCATTATCACAATCATCACTTACCACACAAGACAAATCCTCAGATTTACATACACCACTATCGGTGCAAACCATACCTTCTGGACAATCTTCATCTGTTTCGCATTCACAGGGGCCACATCCCTCACAAAAATTAGAACAAGGTCCACATTCACCATTAGGTTTAATACATGTGCCACCCGCCCAGTGCCCATCACCACCTTCAGACCTTGGCCTGTTACTATAACAAGGATCATAGTCTTTAAGGAGAGAACAATCATCACAAGGCATTATAGGAACAGGATCAATTTCCCCACATATACTGCCATTTAAATTTGGTAAATTTTTATCTAACCATGCATACTGCCCAGTAAGACCATCATAAATCGTCTGACAATTTTCGCAATCAGGAGAATATATCCACTCCGCGGAAGGAAAACCTGTACAACTTTCGCCAGCTGGAATACATTCTCCATTGAAGCAACATTTCTCATCATCAGCCGGTCCTGTGCCACCTGTCGAACATATATTTCCAAACATCTCGGCACACCACAAAATGTCCGTTTCTTCTGCAATTTCACCGACAATAAAAGGTTCATATGTTAAATATCCTGCGGCACTGCATTCTCCAGTTGCACCACACCCACCACCATCACATTGTCCTTCACTTACATCTCCATACCATTTTGGATAACATGTATGATCAAAACATGCCCCCGTATCTGGACACAAAGATTCTCCGAGGTGTTCTGCCTTAATATGTAAACATTCACAAGTTTGGCATTGGTCATCCTCTGGGTTATACCAGAGAGAATCTGTGTCTATACACAGTTCTTCACATGTTGGTACATTCCAACCACTGCATACCCAATGCGCGCAATACGGACAACAAGATTGGTCACCACCTTCAAGGCCGGGGGATTGGCAACAGCTCTCGTAGCAACCGTGAATTTCATAGCAAGGGCAATTTTCGTTATCCGTTTGCCAACTAGAACATATGGGTTCAGGTGTGAAATACCAAGGAACGATTTTTCCGTTGAGTTCGCGAACTTTCCTATCACCCAGTGGATCTTCGTGTTCACATCTCCAACAGCAATCATATATGTTTGTGACTTCGGTGCAACCGTCCCATTCACAATTGGGATTAATATCGTTCGGAAATAAATATTCTTCATCATACATTGTAGTATTTGGATGAGTCACCGAACCAGTATGATGCCCAGATGCATAACATTCACCTAAACAATCGGTACACACATTAGCAAATATTTTAATCGGGGACATATTTTCGTTTTCTAAACATCCATCTCCCCCATCTGTCCTATCCTGTGTACAACACTCACCCGCTAGTCTTTGTTGTCTGGTGCAAAAAGTATTAGAATATTCTTCACGGGATTCCTCCCATATGATATTTGAACAACATTTACCATGTGGAGAACAGTCTGGATCACATTCTCCACATTTACCATTTAAACCACAACATCCTTGCCCAGTTAATTGACACCACAGTCCACAGTCACAATCTTCCTCGATTGAAACACATTCCCGCGTGTCGTGACAACATTTTTCTCCTTCTTCGCATATATTTCCCGCCGACGCGCACCATTCAAAGCCAATCACTAACTCAGGCTGATTACACCATATGGTACTACTACATTTACGAATACCAAATTCATTTTCTCGGCACGATGGGGTTTCAATATTGAAACTCCAAGTATCGGAATGTGTGTGTATACAATCACCATCATGATTGCATTCATGACATTTAATCTTCTCTGCATAATCCATGCAAGGAGAACCTTCTGGAATTTGGTCACACCATAGTCCTTCATAGAAATATGTTATTTGATTGTTCCTTGTATCTGGATTCGATGGCCAACTATTGACATCTTGCTCATACGGCCATGTATGAGCATAATACTCCCATTCCACTATCGACAATTCTTCACAATCTGCTTGAGACATTATACTACATGACCTCTCAGACGAACCGTGGCAACATGCACCAAGAGGGGTACTACATGCACCAGTACAAGTAAAACTATAATTCGCCCATTCATTCTGGCAATTACCACCACCAACCCAATCGCCACATGGATTATCTCTGTTTTCAAGGCAATTGAATGGGCAAAAACAATTCATTGTATCTTCTCGAATAACATGGGCTTCCCCTTGCCAATTTTTAATGATTGCATTGTCACATTCACAAGTCCACTCTGCAATATCACTGAGATGTTCTGGTGAAACATAATCCCCACAATATCGAACTTCGCCACATACTGCACCATCCTTTAAAGTGCCGTCATCGCACAAACACTCAGGAATTCCCCAGCTGTCGGGCAAATCCTCGCACATATTTGGCCAATTATTGTTGCAAGTATCATCATACTTGTAGCCGAAGACTCCGCCTCCAACACCACAACAAAAAGATTCACATTCAATTGGAATTGGGGCTTTATAACCGTTATCATCGGCGTCTTCAAATTCACCACAGATTGCACCATCATCAACTTTATACAAAATATCGTGTGTAAAACGCCATGGATGATCACCACTGTGCCCACTATCATAATGCCACATCCAACTATTGTCACAACCATATTCAGGCCATAATGGTCCGTGGCCGTCCGAACCCCACCCAAACTCCGGCTCTTGTGGGTGATTGTGTACAGGTGTATCACAATCACAACAATATCCTTCTGGACATAATTTACCTTCTTCTGTAGCAACATCATCACATTTCGTGTTTATTCCATACCATGCAATATCAGGTTCTCCATAATTTTCTTCTATTATACCTTTTGCAAGGCATGCATCATAAGTTAAATCTTCACATATGCCAGCATGTAGATGATTAAATCCACGAATACAACAAGCACCAGTAGTTCCATCAATCATTACATAACCAGAAGTCGAACAACCAAGTTGACAATCACCAGTCACTCCATCATAATCATCAAAATCCCATTCACCACTACATTGCACACAATCATAATTACCTGGAATAACTTCTGAGTTGCAAGAGGAGCAAGCACTGTCGGCCGTCATTCCTTCAGCAGTAGACCCCCAACAAAAATCATCATATGGCCGACAAACTCTGGGATCTTCTGTTAAACCAGAAGCATAAGACCCCGTAGGACCAAACTGAGAACAAAAGAATCCATATGGACAATTTGATTGACAAGGTAAACAATCTCCGTCCCAATCAAGTCGTCCTGGTTTATACTGAATTTGAGAAAACTCACTGTTTGACATTCCGCATAAGTTGTACTCAATGGGTTCTCCATTAATGTCAACAATTAATACATCTTCACATCTATCGATTTGGCTAGTCCACCTATAGTCAGTATCATCAACGGATGGTGCATATTCTCCATTTAATGGTTGCCAACTTGGCATATTACGACACTCTAACCACCTCAACCCTTCTCCATCATCGTCGCGACATCGCCATGATGGCACCGTTGATGTGGGGCCCGATAATCCCCTGACACAACAAGTACCTGTTAATCCACATGGCTCACAAGGTTGTGTATATGGATTAACCCCTTCACAATCCCAACATCGACCATGTATTTCACTTGGAAGAACTATATTATTACGGCAACACATATCACCTGCACATTGTTCATCCTCTTGGCATGGTTCATTCCATCCCCTACCCGGAAGGCATCCGCCCGAAGAACCCGGCGCACAAGGAATGCAAGTACCACATGTTCCATCGTTGCAACAGTGATGATCAAAACAATCTTCATTTCTATCACATTCTTGACAAACTGAACAAGTGCCTGAAGGGTTCGATGCTCCATCTTCACCACATGGGGTTGGATACACGGAACAACATGGTGCTAAAAAACAACAATCATCATCACTAAAACATGACACTTCCTCTGGATCTTTACAAGTACCATGCTCACAACACTGGTCTGCATCACAATGACTATCTGATAAACATTGAACACATTTAAAATCGGACTTGATAGGCCAATTTCCTGGCACATCCCATTCGTCTGGCACCATCATCGAGCAGTATGGTTTATTCTCTCCAGTTTCCCCTTCACACCGACATGTCGCACTATAATTCTCACCCGATGGATCTGAAGCCTGGCATTTACAATTGCAATCGCAGTCTGGGTCATAATTATTAGCACCAGTGATTCCAAGACCGTCTGGGTCTGTGCTTTGACACTGACAACAATCATTGTTATTATAACAAGGACATCCGTATGGGTTTCTGTCGAAATAACTGCCACCCTCTGTACCAGAGAAGGCCTGGCAATCAGTCGAACCATATGGATGCTCTGGCCAACAGGGCAGACATCCCAGTGAATCCCACGAGCCATCGCCGAGTAATTGTTTATGGCAACATTCGCCTTCTACTTCACAATCACTATTTTGTTCACAGGAGTAACAAATACTGCCGGTTGCCCCTTCTCCTCGTATAATATCATCAAGTTTTTCGTATGGAAGCCAACTTGTTCCATCATCACAGTTTGGAGAACCTTCAACAATACCATGCCACTCGTTGAACATCACAGCATCATATGTTAGGCCGGGTAGTGTTGGATTGCCTTGGTTGTACGCTTTGTGGTGGTAATAGTGTCTTTCTACCCCATCAATTATTTCTACACTCCATTTCTCTCCATATGAATATTCTCCCGTGCCACCTTGCCAATTAAGGTTGCCACGAAAAGTATCACAATCAAACTGTCTTCTTATACCACATCCACCCTTGTAGAAGTTCCCGTCTGCTGTGCTTCCAATACCAACTTCATATGGGGGAGATTCTCCTTCTTCATTGAGTGGTTCAAAGGCCATCCAAGTCCCCGTACAACAATTGCCGTATGGTGTGCAACATCCATCACATCCCCAGTTGGCATAATCCAACGGATATCCACATGGAGGCTGTAGAACAATATTATCATTCTCATCTGTATAGTAACCATTACATGGGATTTGTTCACCGTCTATCCATTTTACAGTTGCTGAATGACCATGTATCAATGTATCCCAATCGGGGTGTTCTTCGGGCGGTTTACAAGTTCTATCCAAACTGGACCAATACCCACAGGTATAAGCAGGCACCGTTGGGTGAAATGGGGTTGTTGAAACGATACCTCGTCCCGACCACCTTCTGCTTTCATAAGTTCCTTGCCATCCCGGCCAAGGATGCTTATGAGCAAAACCAGCACCCCATTCAGGATTAAAAGTTCCATGCATATTACACGATTCCATTTCCAAGACGCCATATGTTTGATTGCCTGCGACATCATCTCCCCCATCCCAAGTTATTCCGATAATTTCGTTCTCATTATCATATAACCACACTCCATCATCTTCGCATAATACCCTAAACATCTCAATGGTCTCTTCCGAAGGATCTATTCCAGCTGGAATGGGCATATTTTGATATGTGTGATGTGGCGTCCACCCTTCAGGGCCCGTCAAACCGTCCGGGTCTTCCCAATACCACCCTCTACAAACAAGTTCACAGCAATTATCGTTGTAGCACGACGGCCACGAAGTTGAATCACTCCCATCATGTCTCATACATCGTTCATGTGTCGAACATTCATTTGTAGGCCAACAAACATCCGTGTCTATGCCTCCGCAATCTTCATCTTCTGGAATACACTGTCCATCAACACAACAACATTTCTCTTCGCCCTCTACACATATATTTCCAAATAACTGTTCGCAATATCCAAATGGGCATGAATCATCTTCAGGAGATTCTGGACAACTTCCTTCAGCACAATGACAACATGCACCTTTTTTTGCTTCTTCACACCCACCACCAATATCTGCACAAGTGTTGCAAGAAGTCCCTTCCCCATCACCATCACAACCAATACAAGTGGATGAGGAAGTACAATCGCTCTTTGATTGCCAACCATGATAAGTTGACAGCGGTATTGCCCCACACTCCCACACATTCAAATCAGCACATGTTCCGTCTGGTTTACAGCATGCGGCTTTTGGTAGACATTCATTTCCCTCATAATCTGGACCTTTATTGTCCCAAAAGATAGGCTCTGAACAACTAGAAGGCGAATATCCTTCTTCTTGCAAAAAATCTTGACACAAAAATGTCCAGAAATCGTTGTTGCACGCCATTAGTTTATTTTCTTCTTCAGTAAGTCCATTAACAAAATTATCTCTCGGTGGGAAAACATTCGAGTTCATTTGATAAGTGCCCCACACCGTGTAATCATAAATAACAACAACTGCACCTTTACCGTGTTGTTTATATACAACCGTGCATGCGTTTGACCATGGGTTAGGATCCTGGCCCGATTTACCACACGATCCCACTATTCCGACACCTTCGTTGACAGGATAAAGTGGTGCAGCCTCATTAGTTCTAAAGGAAAGTGGAACAACGCCGGTTGAATTGCCCCCACTATCTTCACCGTCTTTAACAAACGGCTTAATTGTTTGTTGACAACACGGAATATACTTGTCGAGGGTTATACCTTCAGGAAGATTCATATAGTCATCATGAATATTCCCGTCACCATCCTGATAATGTACTATTTCTGAATAATAAAATTCAGTTTCAGGAACAATATTAAAGAGACCATCTCCTATAGGCACCCCGATGCATCCTTGCTCATCGTGTGCATTACATCCTGCCTGCCATTCTTCCTCTGATGTTGCACAGAAATGAGCAAACCGCCTAAAATCTTCTTCAACAACATCAGTAACAACTTCGTCTGAAGAAGGCCAATCGCAATCACATAAACAATCTTCGGGGTGGTCTATACAGTCTAACCAACATCCCAAATCCTTTCCAGTGTCTTGATCAAGACACCACGAATTGGTCCAACTTCCATAAGTTGGATCAATCATGATTACTAATTTTCCACCATCAACAACCCAATTTCTTATCCATTTCCAATTTTCGCAATTATCATAAACATTTTCAGTACTACTAGGATAAGGTGGTATGGTTAAGTGGGCCATACCATCAATATTATCTTGATAACCTAATGCACCAACAAATGCAATTTTATGACATCCAATATTTTCTTCTGTACAGTGCATTGTACAATCGCCCTTTGGAACTAATGGACCGTGATAATTGTCTATCCAATCTTCAAATGCTTGGGGAGTCCAAGGAAGAGGTCCCATAGGAGAAAGAAGTTGATAATAATGTGGGGGGAACATATCATCAACGCATTCATGATAATCCTCACACACATCAGACGACCAACAGGGTTCTCCTATAAAAAGATCATCTCCATCCCACGGATCGGAATTAGGCATTTTATGTTTTGGTTCTGCACCCGGCCAAGCGAAAGTACCACCGGCCATTGAACTTATTCCGACCGCGCAAATAGGGCAACCTATACTGGTATCATCATAGAAATATTCAGTTCCTTTACAGAATTTATCCCCACAGTCACAACAACATGATTTACCGCTATACATTATATACTATTTATCTTAGTTTGGACAACTACATAATCCATCGTGTGCATTTTGAACATCAAAGAAATATATTCTATCTGGAATTTCAATATCCACCATATCTTCTTCGGGATCAGGTTTAATAGGAGAAATTGTTTCTAGCATATCTGCCGGTATAACATTCATCTCTACAATATGTTTCCAAAATTGGCCACACATTTCACCTTCTTCACGCATTAGACAGGGATCATCTCCAATTTTCCAATACCCCCCTACTGGCATCATTTGATGCCCGTCTGGATAATCATTTCCATCTGGGTATGATTCTTCAATCTCGGCCGCATTGATACCAGGACCAGTATATACATCATCCCCTACTTGATGATTTAACAATTCATTAATATTATATGCACCATCTTTACCTGTTATATTATTTTCTTCATCACTCATAACACCCTTTAATCCACCTCTAGACTCTGGAACAACAGCAATGGTTATGGGTGCATCTGGATGAGATACAATTTCTGCTTGAACTTCTTCTTCTTCTTCATCCTCATTAATATAATTAATATATTGTTTAGGCCACATTTCCACTTCTCTCCACGAATATTCATATATGCCACCCTTACCATTTTCTTGTATTAATTTTGCATCATCAATAACTGCTAGGAATTGTCGTTTTTCATCAATCTTATCACAGCATATTGTATGTCGATATATATTCCACTTTTCTTTAAGATTCTTTTTAAAAATATATTCCAAATAATTTTCTCTTGTTGGACCAATAATATCTTGTTGAATTGTTTGGATAGTTTCCAATTTTAAATTTGTTTGATCAGACATTGATTGCCACACAACATCATTTCGTTTGCCAAGAGACCCGTTCCCCTGCCTACTGGAAAGAAAATCATATTTATTGTGTGGGTTTTTGCTATTATATGCATTTTCAAAATATCCATATACCTCTGGTATGTTTCTAAATTTTAAATTTTTATTTGGTTTCTCTGAATCAATTACCGTCTTAATATCTTCGGGTAGAAATTTAAATTTTTCTACCGTAAAAGTATTCCACGATTTTTCTTCCCAATCTCTATGATATTCATAAGTTACAAATTTATTTTTATGCACGGTCGCAGTATCCATATAATAATTATATGGATCTGAATAATCTGGCTCCACATGATAATAATATGAAGCATATACCCCATCTTTCCACAATTTTAAATGATTTGGTGAAGCAATAATACTCCTGCTAGTCATTATTTTTGGGTCACCTGTATCGGATTCTTCTTTTGAACTTATTCCATCTTTTATGCCATATACTGCCCTAGAAGTGGTTTGAATATCTCCTGCATCTTGTCCCCGCGGGATGTCATTTTTATTTTCCTCAACCATATTCTTTATAGATTTAAAATGCCATTTATCAAAATCATGATAAAAAACATAATTACACCAAGTTTCATCTTCGTCTATTGCATTTTCTGCCATATTTTTCATAAGTTGCATAAGAGTCATAGAATTTGTTTCTTTGCCCCAAGGATATAATTGAGAATTTGTTTTTAACCATATTCCATTATGAGTATTTTCTATATCCATACCTTCTTTTTGTTTACCACATACCCATCCGTTTTTCCCTTCAAAATATTTTGGTGCAATAGCATTAACTAATCCCCCTTCTACATTCAAGTTTAACCAATCCCCAATCGCACCCAAATTAACACCTTTTGATGCAATTTTCATAAACATATCTTGATTAAAAAGTTCACCCTCCCCACCTTTCCAATCAGAAATATCAAGATACATTGGTTCACATGACATAAAATGAAGTTGCATTTTGTTATCTTTAATGCCCCCGCCCAGTTTGCCTAGGGTATCTGCTCCTTGGCCAAATTCATTTACCGAAACTATACAAAATTCTAATTCCTGCTCAGAACCTTCAAGATGTGGTGTTTTCATTTCGATGTGAATTATTTCATCTTGACCAGAAATTTTAAATTTTTCAAGGGCCTTTCCTGGATTTTTTATTACAATATTTCCTGTAATTACCGAACTTAATATACTTTCATCAATACGCAAGGTCAAAAGCAAAGATCCCATATTGCCTGTTTCCTCGCCATCATCTACAATATGATATTTTTCACCCGAACTCATTTTTCGTATGTATACTTTCGATACATCAATACTATATCCACGATTGTGTGCTAATGTTGAACTACTCATAATATATTAATTCCTTTATACATTAGAAATCGAATTCTATATATTTTGTGGTTCCGGGAGGAACAGTAGAATTCATAACTGCCTTTATCTCTCCTACAATTTTTCGCACTATAATTGGAGTAAGAACTTTAATAGTTCGTCTATCATCATTTTTTCTGATAATATCCGCACCCTCCCCTATTACTTTAATTGCTGGATGATTGCTTTGCAATGAACCTTCAATATACTTATATAAAACTGTACTTGTTAAACCGCATATGTTTTGCCCGGCACCACTATAATAACTTCCCGTTGCTCCGCCTATAGAATTTGGAACAGCATATGGATCAATGGGAACACCATCAACTTCAAATTGTTTTACTGCACTTTTAAATGTTGATTTTTTCCTAATAATTCCATAGGTAGAACCCGCAGTTGCACAGTAGGGTCCAGTCCCACAAGGGAAATCTAAATATCCAACTGGAGTGCATCCAGCGGTAGATCCTAATGTTTGCTTGGCACATGCAGTAAGTCCCATTCCACTAACGGTATCCCACTTGTTTGCCGCATCCCGGCGAAAAAGATAAAATTCATCATTCTCTTCAAATGTTCCTTCAGACCTATCAGTCTTTATTTTAATTTTATGAAGATGTTTATCATATTCGTTAATAATACCAAAGATTTCTATGTCAACTGAACCAGTCTTATCAACATCTCGTTTAACCATAATATCATCTTTTTGTATAGCCGGATTTTCTACTATAAAATAAACACTACCGTCTAAGAACTCATCAAATATTCTATTTATTTCTTTAGTATCTTTAGGCCATTCTTGGTTTTTATCAATTATTCCGTTTGTTAATAATACTACCCACCACAAAAAAGAATCATTATATAAATCAACCGCAATTTGTTCGGGAGTGTCACCATCGCCTACTACATGGTATCTAAAATTTGAAGAATTCTTTAATGTTTCTTTTTTAATAGAAACATTTCTAAAAACATCAACAATTTCTAAATTAGTAATCTGCCCGTCTTCATTTATAAACTTATAATCAATTTTTGGATAATGTTCAAACATATATTATTTATAACTGATTATAGTGTTGAATAATCATCACCCCACCCTTGCCCTTGGGTAGAATCTGAATCATTTTGGGCCCAACTATATGGAATTATACTACTCCAGTTCTGTTTTGCAATGCATTGATCAACTTCTAAAAATGAAATCTTTAATGTAGTAACTAATGGCCACCCGTCTTGTGTCATTGTCATAGCACCTTCTGTGCCTTCAGTAGGAGATATATTAACATTTAAAAGAACAGAAGTGAAAGGGTCCATAGACCATCTCCATTTTCCCGGAGTTGCAACAGGGTGTTGCATGCCGCCGAAGAACTGGCCTTCAGAATCCACTTCATACCCCCCTTGATTATACCTCTCTTGCATAGGACTACTAACTGGATTAGTACCAATATTGTTTACACCCGGCCCATCATTTCCAGATGGAAATACTGTTGTGGTCCACATTGGTGGTGGTTGGACAATATTATCGGCCGTTCGCATCGGATCCATTTTAGGGTATACAGATGCTTGGAATTTTCTACAAATTCCTGCGATTACTCGGCCTTCATCCTGGCCACCACTTCTATTTATCAAATTCCAACTATAATGTCTTTGTCTTAAAACTGGACCTTTAAATCCGGCACTACTTACTTCCATGTTTACATGATTATAGACACCCGCCATACCGACCCACTCTTTCATATCATATCCTATATCTCGAAACCATGCCCAACCAGTATTTGCATCTGTGGCACCAACTGTATTTTTCCCACTATCCCATGTTGCGGTCTCTGTTGTGGTGCAATTGGTATATGGTAGGGTAATATTGTGTATCATTCCACCAGCACCTGCCCATCCATTGCCTTCTTCTGTAGATTCTGCCCTATCATCAGAAGTTAGATGGAATTGCTGGGCAAAAAAATTAAGATACCCTCCCGCAGATCCCCATTCCGGATCTTGGTCACCCGGTATCGGCCATGTGTCTGTTCCAGCTCCCATTTATTCTGATCCTGCTATATTTGTCATTATTGAATTCCTTATATTAATTACTATATTATTTATACTTTAAAATATACATATATTGAATTTTTTAAGAAATATGGCATATAAAACAAAATATAAAATAAAAAACGCAAATAAATATATGGGAGATGCATCTAATATCATATGTAGATCTTTATGGGAAAGAAGAGTATGCAAATACCTTGACGAAAACAAAAGTGTTTCTCAATGGGGAAGTGAAGAAATTGCAATTCCGTATTATTCTACAACAGACAAAAAAATGCATCGATATTACCCAGATTTTATCATAAAAAGCAATGAAAAAGTATCTATTATAGAAGTAAAACCCAAAAAACAAACTAAACCACCAAAGAAGCCAAAAAGAAAATCAAAAAATTACATAAATGAATGTGTCCGATATACGATAAATCAAGAAAAGTGGAATTCTGCAAAGAAATTTTGCGAAAATAAAGGTTGGAAGTTTATTATTTTAACAGAAGACGATATTCTTCCATAAATATAATAAGGAACATACAAAGGTAAATCTATGGCCATAGGAACAAACAACAGTATTGACAACTTCAAAGCATTTTACTCTGGAGGATTTCAATCCCCCACTAAGTATAGAGTGGAAACAACGCCGCCAGGGGGTAGTGCAGTTGAATGGTATCCCGATTCTATAACTCTACCATCGCGAAGTTTTCAAGTATTTACTGATACAATATATGGAACACATAAACAATTTCCATACAGACAACAATTCAATGATGAGATTGTTATGACTCTTAACCTTAGTCAAAATAATGCCGAAAGGAATTATTTTGAAAATTGGATGAATGGTATTGTTGGATTCAACAATGTACCAAATCTTGATATGATAAAAATTCGCGAACACTCTTTGGTCATCTTTACTACAACCCCGGACTCAACTGCCGTTACGGGAACATATGCAGTATTTGGCGCATATCCATCATCAATTATTCCATCCAACTTCTCATATGGAATGCAAAACGAAGTTGCTAAATTACAAGTAACTTTTAATTATTACAAATACTATTATTATGCATAAACCACATAATATTATAAAACACTACAAACAAAAAGGAATTTAAATAATGAGTAGTATATTAGACATTTTAAAAGCATCAACCCCAAAATATGAATTGACATTACCTTCTAATGGTGAAATTAAAAAATTCAGGCCATTTTTAGTAAAGGAAGAAAAAATTCTGTTGATAGCGAAACAATCTTCAGACGAAATGGAAGTCATCCATGCAGTTCAAGAATTAATTGAATCGTGTGTAGAAGGAATCGAAGATATCATTAATTTACCAATGTTCGATATCGAATACATGTATTTAAAGCTTCGTGCCAAATCTATCGGAGAAACAGTAACTCCAAAATTCACTTGTCCAAAAACAAAAGAAACCATACAAACAAAAATTAATATTAACGACATCGAAGTTATAAGAACAAAAAACCATACAAACAAAATTAAAATATCAGACGATTTGATAATATACATGAAATACCCTAGCATTGATGTTATGGAAAATTTAAATAGACAAAATAAAAAAGAGAATCAAGTTCCACTTTACAATTTAATCGTCAATACAATCGATACAATAGAAACAAAAGAAGAAACCGTTGATGGTGATATAATCTCGGCCGCGGAAATGGGAGAATTTGTAGGCAATCTTACAAAAGAACAATATGAAAAAATAATAAAATTCTACACAACTTCTCCAAAACTAGAATATGAAGTAAAATATAAAACAAAAGATGGAGAAAATCGAACATTTAAATTACAAGGACTACTCTCTTTTTTCAAGTAGGGCTCAGTCACATGAGCCTGTTCGGTTACTATAAACTCAACTTTCAATTAATGCAACACCACAAATACAGTTTAACAGAAATAGAAATGATGATACCTTGGGAAAAAGAAATTTATGTGACTCAACTCCTAACATACATCAAAGAAGAGAATAAGAAAATAGAAGAAAGAAATGCAAAACGAAAATAGAGAAATGAAATAAAATGCCACTACCACTTGCACTGATGGGAGCAATGATGATTCCAGGCCTTATACCGGGTTTGGGTGCAGGTATTGCAGGCGTAGGTAAAGGTATTGGTAGTGCTGCCAGTGGTGTTGGTAAAGGTATTGGTAGTGCTTATAGTGGACTTGGTGAAGGCATAGGTGCGGGCGCATCTGGTGTCGGAAAAGGTGTTGGTGGACTAGCAGAAAAAGGCCTTGGTGCAGTAGGAGATTTTCTGTTTGGTGATGACGAAGAAGATACAAATTATGATACAATGACTATCGACAATTTAGAGATTGATACTCTAGAAATAGATACTGCAAACATTGATAAATTGGTAATTGATTCTAAAGATTTAGGAAAAACTGACGACAATAAAACCGATAATGAAAAATTAGACGCTAAAGAACAACAAAAAGACCAACAAAAAACACAAGATAATCTATTTTCTGGAATGGCTGAAGATGCTGACACTGTACCTGAAAGTTTATCGGCCGAAGGAACATCAGCATTACCCGAAAGTTTATCAGACGAAGTAACAACAAACTCAACTACCAATATCTTTAATAATGAAGAAACTGTCAAACCAGCAGAAGCAAATAACAATAAAGAGGGTCAGTTTCTCCCTAATGTAGAAACATTGACAGAATCATCTGAGGGGATGACTAATATGTTGGGTGGTGGTGCATCAAGTGGTGGTTCGTTTGCAGACCTTACTGTGGATGCAAGTGAAATGACTGGTGAATTGGGTAGTATTAGTGAAACTCTTGCAACCCCTGATGAAGGTCCAGGATTTAATTGGGAAGAACTTAAAAAATCTTTGGGTGACGAAGAAGGCGGAGGATTTTTTAGTGGTATTGGAGATATGGTGTCTGGTGCTTGGGAGGGTTTAAAAGATTTTGGCAGTAGTATCTGGGGTGGTATTACAGGCCTTTTTGGTGGTGGCGAAGAAGACATGTCCCCCGATGAAATGATGGAGAACGAGGCCACGGCCGTTGCAGAAGAAGATGAAGGAATCATATCTTCAGCTGAAACATTATCTTCTATAGATGCCACAACTCAAAGTATATTAGCAAGTATAGAGTCTGCTTATGGTATGTCTGAGCCCAGCTCCGGGCCCATCAAAGAAGAAATACAAACCGACACTCAGGCGGATTTCACCAATGAAGAAGAACGCACTGGGGACCTTGTTCAGACTGCGACTCCGATATTGACAACGATGGCCAGTTGGCTCGGTGTAGAATCTGATACTCAGGAATCTGTAGAACCGATTTCGGATTCGGGCGGTCCTATAAGTGATTTGATGGATATGATTGCAGGTGTAGTTGGCATAGGCGAGGTGTCTCGCCCGAAAAAAGCACCACCAGCTGGCCAAATCCACGACACAACCGGGGACGGAAGAGGAATGACTCCAGCATACACAAAAACACCGCCGCCACCGCCGGCTCAAACCAGCAGTGTTATAATTAACGAAATTCGTTCATATAACCAATATCCGCCTTGGATGTGGAAACAGGGTTAAAAAAAAGGAGTCCCGAAGGACTCCTTTTTCAATAGAAGATAAAAATCAGTTTACTCGTTCGCTAACTTTTCAAAATATGAGAGTGCGTCTGTATCTTCTTCCGTACTACTATCACCAAATGCTTTTTCTGCGGCCTCTGCACCACCAGATTCACTAACTGTTTCAGCAGTAGAAGTATTATCTGGAGTTGTCTGACGAATATCAGCACCAAGAACAGCATCTCGTTTTGTTTTCAATTCGGTATATGACTTGAAGTTTGCGGCATCAGTAAACTCAGTAAGTGCATATTGGGTTTTCCAAAGCACTTCTAAATTCGCATCATTACCATCCAAGAGTGCCGAAGTCGATTCAAATTCACTCTTGTCGTAGTTAATAAAACCTGCAACCTTACGAACTTTCAACT